>Ga0256833_1000052_pt1 | contig 87734 bp, 81 predicted proteins | sample 356284metaG_FD_190535 | JGI IMG/M metagenome (GOLD analysis project Ga0256833, IMG submission 190535) | Hydrothermal vent microbial communities from Mid Atlantic Ridge, Atlantic Ocean - 356-284 | ecosystem: Environmental > Aquatic > Marine > Hydrothermal vents | place: Atlantic Ocean: Mid... | reverse complement strand
TAATAAAGGGCGGTGGCGCTCCAGAGATCTATTCGACCTTGGTCCTGATCCTGAAAAATTTATCGAGTATGTGGGAGAAAGGGCCTTTTATATCTCTCCAGAATTAGAGCAGGCCCTCTCAGATCTCGAAATAGATTACGAATACGAAGAGTTAGAGGAGATCTTCTGGCCCTTCATCGACCCATTCATCAGGCAGACTATAGACGCATTTGGAGGGCTTGAAGGCAGGAAATACAAAAGACCACACAAGTACGCACTGAAAGAACTGCAAGAGATGCAGGCCGGTATTCACATTTTTGATAAGAGGCGCCTTATCTTCTTGAAATTTGTCCAGATAGACACAGATGGTCTTCTGGACAGACCCTTGCCCTTTCTTAACCAGTTACTTGGTAAGTCCAGGGACGAAATAGAAAATATGTTCGATATGATGGAGCTGGATCTTAAACCTTGGGAGATAAAGGGTTATCTATATGCTATCTTTGGACTGCCAGAAAGATTTTCCCCCAGGCTCTCCAGGTTCATACCAGATGTACAAGATCAGGACATGATGGATCGCTTCTTTCTTGAGGAACTATGCCTTCTTAATCAGGACAGCTCTTATTTGGACAAGGGTGCCAGGCCTGGTCGCTCAGCATGGCTTCATCCATATCTCAAAAAATACCTCTTCCAATATTTTGACTATGCCTTCAGAGGCCCTCGGCCTGGAAGGTCTTTTCATGAAAACCAAAATAAGGCCTGGCATCCATCAGCTACAGAAGCCGATTTGGACCAATTGGAGACCGTTGGCCTGGATATGGAGACCTTCAACAAAATGACAGAGAAGGAATTTGTGAGCTACTTCAGAAAAATGGCCCAGAAACTCCATCCTGACAAGGGTGGTGATCATGAACAATTTATCAGGTTTCAACAGGCCTTTGAACAGCTCATGGTAAAGAAAAAGTGGTGGTGACTTTCCCCTGCCAGTTTCTTTACCCTGTTCTGGAATCACAGAGGCTGGCCTTCTATAATCTCATATGTCTGTCACAGATTAAGAAATCTCTTGAAATAGCCTTTGATATTGCCAACTTGATGGCAAACTGAAAAATCATTAGAGTCTCAATCCATGAACAACAACGCCCCCTCAAGCATGAAACCAGAAATGACAATGCCTGATAATCCAGACAATAACCACCAACACGCCAAAGCCGAACCGCCACGGCTTTCCATCGTTATCCCCATGTACAATGAAGAAGTGAATATCTCCAGGCTATTCGAACGCCTTTTTCCCGTATTGCAGGAGCTTGAAGAGAGTTGGGAGGTGATATGCATCAATGATGGCTCCAGTGATCACACCCTGGAATTGCTCCTGGAAGAGACACAAAGACATAAAGGGCTGGTCATAGTGAACCTTGCCAGAAATTTTGGCCAACACGCAGCAGTAATGGCTGGATTTGCCCAGGCCAGGGGCCAATGGATAATCACCATGGATGCTGATCTTCAGAATCCACCCGAGGAGATCCCCAAGATTGTGGAACAGTTCAGAAAGGGCCACGACCTTGTAGGCTCCATCAGGCAGGCCAGACAGGATAGCTTCTTCAGAAAAGTGGCATCGAGGCTTACAAACAGGCTAATAACGAAGATCTCAGGCATTTCTCTCAAGGATTTTGGTTGCATGCTTAGAGGATACAGTAGGGATGTGGTTAGGGGCATACTCCAAAATCCAGAATACAGGACATTTATACCAGCCCTCGCCACCTTCTTTGCCAAGAACCCGATAGAAATAGAGGTAAAACATGAAGAAAGGGCTGCCGGACAGTCAAAATATTCCCTTTTAAAGCTTTTTAGCCTTCAACTCGACCTGATGACGGGTTTTTCAATGTGGCCCCTGCGAATACTGTTCATTGTTGGAAGCGCCATAGCCTTGCTTGGTCTTCTCTCAGCCCTGACCATCCTTGTTCTAAGATTGTGGTATGGACCTGAGTGGGCTGTCCAAGGGGTATTTACCTTGTTTGCAGGCCTTTTTTTCCTGGTGGGATGCCAATTCTTTGCCTTAGGTCTTCTGGGAGAATATATAGGTCGAATTTTTCAGGCCGTCAGGAATAGACCCCCTTTTATATTGGATTGGGTAAAAAGGAACACTTAGATCTTCCTGCTGATGGAAGCGCGTTTTCTGCCTTGTTTGCCTGCATGAGGGCACCGCCTATGGCACATCTTGCATATCACGTCGTGAACCACTGGCCTGCCAGTCTTTATACAAACCCTAGGTCTATTGTTGTTCTTCATAATCTCATCACCTCACTAGAATAACCACACAGCAAACAGGACTCATTTCTCTCTCTTGCCAACACTATTTGATTTGTCACTGGCGCAGCTACCAGGGTGAACCGATTCAGCAGTATGGCTACATCCACTGCATCCCTGACAGGGATTGGCTTGTTCAATCCCTGACATCTTGTGTAGTATTACCCTTAAGATAAAATAGACTGCAATTATTACAGCCAAAGTCATTAAAGTTATTTCTACCATATTTATCCCATTTATCCTGTTTATTTGTGAAAAGTAAGAACAATCAACCTATCTGTCAACAGAAAAACCACTCTTTGATGATTTTTTGTAGCTATACCACTTAAAAGCAATCAACAGAGACAACCGCTCATAATTAAAACTATAAGCATTTCTCACCAACTAAAAAGGTCAAGGGTTCAGATTTTGTCGATATTATCCATTTTGACAATCAAATACATACTCATAGCAAATTTAAGCATTTTTTATACCAGATATATGGATCCATTCTGGATGGTTCTACTAAACCGCCTCGTTTCAAGGCATGGCCCAGTAAAAAAACTGGTTCATACTGATTTTGCCATTAAGCCATGACGGAGGGTTTTTCCTGATTTGCCTCCTTATTTCACTTGATAAAAAGGCTGTTAGATGTTACAAAGACGCCACTTTTAAGCAAAAAAAACACGCCTTATCTGCCCTGTGGTGCCGACTCTACGGTTAAAGGGCGATTTGTTTGAAAGGCGGAAGATCAACCACTGAATAGGAGGAAATCTCAATGGCTTATGTTACAATGAAACAGCTTCTCGAGGCCGGTGTCCATTTCGGCCATCAGACCAGACGCTGGAACCCAAAGATGAAACCCTATATCTTTGGGGCCAGAAACGGTATCTACATCATTGACCTTCAAAAGACGGTCAGGATGTTCAAGGTGGCCTATGAATTTGTGGTAGAGACAGCTGCCAACGGTGGCAATGTCTTGTTTGTGGGCACAAAAAAACAGGCACGAGAATCCATCCAGGAAGAAGCCACAAGGGCAGCTATGCCTTATGTGAATCATAGATGGCTTGGGGGAATGCTGACAAACTTCCATACCATCCAGAAAAGCATAGACAAGCTGAAAAAGATCGAGTCCATGTTTGAAGATGGCTCAATCGAGAGGTTCCCCAAAAAAGAGATCCTCAAACTGGAACGCTTACGTCAAAAACTGGAGAGAAACCTGGGTGGCATCAAAGACATGAATGGCCTTCCCTCCGCTGTATACGTAGTGGATGCCCGTTATGAGCAGATAGCTATCAAGGAGGCCAATAAACTCGGCATTCCCGTAGTAGCAATCGTGGATACCAACTGCGATCCCGATGGCATAGATTACATCATCCCAGGAAATGACGATGCCATAAGGGCAATTAGGCTCCTTACTTCCCTCATAGCCAATGCCGTCATCAAGGGCAAAGAGATCTATGAAGAGGCCAGACAGGCCGAAACTGACAAGGAGGCCTCTGAAGGGGAAGAGGACCAGCAGGAGAAAAGCGCACCAGACACCTCAGCTCCTGAAAAAGGACCAGACACCCAGGCAGCAGCACCGGGACAGGAACAGACTGCAGCCGTTCAAGAAACGGCCTGATAATTCTAGGGATTCAGTAGCTTCGTCTTATATTCAATAATCCTATTTACTAATGTATGGATTAGGTCATAGGTATGTGGATTTGAATATATCCACATATGGTTTTAACATCAGAATTATCAACGGAGGAAATATATTATGGCTGATATAACTGCTGCAATGGTCAAAGAACTCAGAGAAAGGACCAATGCGGGCATGATGGATTGCAAAAAGGCCCTTCAGGAATGCAACGGGGACATGGAGAAGGCTGTGGATTTTCTGAGGCAGAAGGGGCTGGCCGTGGCTGCCAAAAGGGCTGGCAGGGCTACTTCTGAAGGGGTTGTCCAATGCTATATCCACGCAGGCAACAAGCTTGGTGTAATGGTTGAAGTGAACTGCGAGACTGACTTTGTCGCAAAAACTGATCAATTCGTAGAATTTGCAAGAAACATAGCCATGCATATTGCTGCCACCAATCCTGTCTGCATCAAGAGAGACGATGCCCCTCAGGATGTCATCGATAAAGAAAAAGAGATTTATCGAAAACAGGCCATTGAATCAGGAAAACCAGAACATATAGTGGATAAGATAGTAGATGGCCGCATTGAAAAATTTCTCAAGGAGATATGTCTTCTTGACCAGCCATATGTCAAGAATCCTGATCTCACCATTCAGGATCTCCTCAATGAACTGGTGGCCAAGATGGGAGAAAACATCTCTATCCGCAGATTTGTTAGATTCAAGGTTGGGGAAGAATAAACAAAAAGGCTTGATAAGCATGCCTGAAAAACACAAAGATCTATCTCCTGCATACAAACGAGTGCTCATAAAATTGAGTGGAGAGGCACTTATGGGAGATAAGGCCTATGGGATCTCTCCCGAACTTCTCACCCAAGTTGCGGCGCAGATTGGCCGTGCCAGAGAGAAGGGCGTGGAAATAGGAATGGTGGTTGGCGGTGGTAATATCTTCAGAGGGGTCTCCGGGGCTGCCCATGGCATGGATAGGGCAGTAGCAGACCAGATGGGCATGCTTGCCACTGTCATTAATGCCCTGGCACTACAAGATGCCTTTGAAAGACAAGGGATACCTGCAAGGGTCCTTTCTGCGCTTGAGATAGGAAGGATGGCGGAGCCCTTTGTCAGAGGCCGCGCCCTCAACCACCTTCGAAAAAAGAGGATCGTTATATTTGCTGCAGGTACAGGCAATCCATTTTTTACAACTGACACGGCTGCCACCCTCAGGGCCTTGGAGATAGGAGCCGACATCCTCTTCAAGGCCACTAGGGTGGATGGGGTATATGACCGAGATCCATACAAATTCAAGGATGCAACGTTGTTTCCCCGTCTCAATTGCAGTCAGATACTTGAACAGGAACTCAGGGTCATGGATGCAGCAGCCATATCCCTGGCAAGGGATGCCCACCTGCCAATCATGGTATTCAACATGCTAAAGGGTAACAACATAGAAAAGGCTGTAGCGGGCAAAAGGATTGGCACCCTTGTCCTGCCAGATTGATCCTGGATCTATTCTCTATGCAAACAACTGCAGTTTTTGTTATTCTTTGAGATCTGGAACTGTATTTAGAGGGAAGCAAGGAGGTTCAACGTGAAGAACAAGGTGTTGACAGAAACTAACAAGAGAATGGACAAGGCCGTTGCCGCCTTTGAAAGAGACCTTGCACACGTGAGGACTGGTCGAGCCTCGGCTGCCCTTCTGGAGGGCATAACAGTCGATTATTATGGCAGTCAAATGCCCTTGAATCAGGTAGCATCCATATCTGTTCCAGAGAGCAGGCTTTTGACAGTACAGCCGTGGGACATAAATATCCTTGCGGACATAGAAAAGGCCATTATGTCATCAGATCTTGGGCTTACCCCCAGCAACGATGGTAAGATCATCAGGATAAACATCCCTCCCCTCACAGAGCAGAGGAGAAAAGACCTTGTCAAGATAGTCAAAAAGATGGCCGAAGAATCAAGGGTAGCAGTCAGAAACTGCCGAAGAGATGCAATTGACAAACTAAAAGGCCAAAAAAAGGCTAAGGAGATTTCCGAGGACGAACTATACAAGCTTCAGGACGAAATCCAGAAGCTGACCGATGAACACATAAAAAAGATAGATGAAATCCTACGAAAAAAAGAAAAGGAGATCATGGAATTTTAAGAGGCCTCCAAGTGCTGGATAAATCCAACATAAAAACCCTGAAACCGTTACCTCGTCATGTAGCCATCATCATGGATGGAAATGGTCGGTGGGCAAGAAGAAGATTCATGCCCAGAATAATGGGCCATAGACAAGGAGCCAAGACAGTAAAAGAGATTGTGACTGCGACCAGGGAGCTCAATATACCCTATCTGACCCTATATGCGTTCTCCAAGGAGAATTGGTCAAGGCCTGCAGAAGAGGTCAACGCCCTGATGGACCTCCTGTACGAATACCTTCAGCAAGAGTTGGACGAACTGTTGGGAAAGAGGATCAGGCTCAGGGCAATTGGCGAGATAGAGGCCTTGCCCCCCAAGGTCTATGACATGCTCTTGGAAACCATGGAGAAGACAGCCAAGAACTATGAAATGCAGCTCATTCTTGCCCTGAGCTATGGTGGAAGGAGTGAAATAATAGAGGCAGCAAAAAGATTTGCCCGAAAGTGCATGGAAGGCCACTTATCTCCGGATGATTTAGACGAGGGCTCCTTTAGATCTTTCATGTATGCTGGAGATGTTCCTGATCCAGATCTTATAATCCGTACCAGCGGAGAAAAAAGACTCAGTAATTTCCTATTGTTCCAGGCAGCCTATTCTGAACTCTATATCACCTCCACTCTGTGGCCTGATTTTGACAAACAGGAATTCCTAAAGGCGCTCAATGACTACAGACGCAGAGAACGTCGGTTTGGCATGACAAGTGAACAAATTCTTTTGAGATGCACAAGCAGCGAGTCCTGACAGCCCTGGTTATCATACCCCTGGTCCTGATAGGATTGCTCTGGGGCGGAACGGTCTTTTTCAATGTACTGGTCTTCGTGGTCGCCTTTTTCTGTCTATACGAATATTTTTCCATGACCTTTCAAAACAGTCCCCTACTCCAGAGTTTGGGCGTCTTGTTGGGATTGATTCCCCTTTTCATGGCCATGTTCAAACCAGGTGATCACAATATTGTTTTTGCCCTATTCCTGATCTGTGTCTCCAGTATTATTATTTTTCTCATGACTTATCCACGGCATAAAAATCCCTTCTCTAAAATGGCGATATTCCTCTTTGGCTGTCTTTATATAGGTCTCTTTGCCAGTCTCATTGTGCTCATACACCCCATGCCATATGGAAGGCTATGGATTATCTTTTTGTTTGTCATCGTTGCAGCAGCTGACACTGGTGCCTATTACATAGGCTCTGCCATGGGAAGACACAAACTCTGCCCCAACATTAGCAGAGGTAAAACAGTAGAAGGGGCAGTAGGAGGATTGATAGCATGTGTGCTCATGGCCGTTTTTTCTTGGATGGTCTTTATGGACTTTTCAGACCTGCGGGCCCTAGTTCCCCTGGCTGTCTTGTTGGGAGTCGCGAGCCAGATAGGTGACTTGACGGAATCGGTGATAAAACGTGCCTGCGGCCGAAAGGACTCTGGAAGGCTTCTTCCAGGCCACGGAGGCGTATTTGACAGGGTAGATGGACTACTAATGGCTGGTCCCTGTCTTTTCTGGATACTTCATTTTTTGGGTGACTATCGAGGAATCGGATAGATCATAGGCCCAACCGATCAAGGAAATACACAGATGCCAACAACAAGAAAACGAATAGCAATCTTAGGCTCTACGGGCTCCATAGGTAAAAACGTCCTGGATATAGTCAGGCGATCTGATGGGCAGTTGAAAGTGGTTGGGCTGGCAGCAGGCAGGAATATCAAACTCCTTTTGGACCAGCTAAATGAATTTGCCCCATCCATGGTGGCAGTCATGTCTGAGCAACTTGCCCAAGAACTGAAGCCAGCCATTCCAGCCGGAACAGCTCTGGTCTATGGCAAGGAGGGATACAAGGCATTGGCTTCAATGGAAGAGGCAGATCTGGTCGTTTCTTCCATGGTGGGGGCTGCTGGACTCGTACCCACTCTTGCCGCCATTGAAGCCGGTAAGGACGTAGCCCTTGCCAACAAGGAGACCCTGGTAGCAGCTGGGGCTATCGTGATGGATCTCGTAAAAGAGAAAGGGGTAAACCTTCTGCCAATAGACAGCGAACATTCTGCCATATTTCAATGTCTTCAGGGTTACAAGGCCTCCCAGGTGAATAAAATCATATTGACAGCCTCTGGAGGACCATTCAGACAAAAATCTGGTCCAGAGCTGTCGCAAGTAACCCCTGAACAAGCAATTGCCCACCCGAACTGGTCCATGGGGGCAAAGATATCTGTTGATTCATCCACACTCATGAACAAGGGGCTGGAGGTAATAGAGGCCCGTTGGCTCTTCTCTGTTCCACCGGATAGGATACAGGTCGTCGTACATCCCCAGAGTATCATCCACTCCATGGTGGAATTCATAGATGGCTCCATCATTGCCCAGCTCGGTATGCCAGATATGCGGGTCCCCATCTCTTATGCACTAATGTGGCCGGAGAGAATGGCACTCGACCTTCCCACACTGGATATATTCAATTGCGGTCCATTGACCTTTGAGTCACCTCGCATGGAAGACTTTCCATGTCTTGGTCTTGCCTTCAAAGCCCTCGAAATGGGAGGAACTGCCCCAACAGTCCTAAACGCGGCAAATGAAGTGGCTGTAGAGGCCTTTCTCCAAAAACGCATCCCATATCTCAAGATCCCAGAGATAATATCCAGAGTATTGGATGAGATCGGAGGAGAAAGGATGGAAGGGCTCGACGATGTCCTTCGTTCAGATGCCCTTGCCAGGCTCAAGGCATACAACCTCATTGAAGAAAGTGAGGGAACTGTTCAATGACTACCTTCTGGTCATTCGTCTTGGTTCTCAGTGGCTTGATATTCTTTCATGAATTTGGCCATTTCGCCATGGCAAGGGCCTTTGGCATAAGAGTACTCAAGTTTTCCATAGGATTTGGGCCAAGGATATGGGGCATTATAAAAAATGGCACCGATTATTGTATATCTGCCGTCCCACTCGGGGGCTTTGTCAAAATGCTGGGTGAACAGCCTGGAGAAGAAATCCCACCAGCTGACAGACCCTATTCGTTTTCTCATCGGCCCGTTTACCAAAAGGCATTGGTTGTGGCTGCAGGCCCCTTTGCAAACTTCCTTCTTGCCCAGTTGATCTTTTTTTTCATATTCCTCTTCTACGGGAACCCAGTGCTGCTTCCGGAGATAGGCAAGGTAAAGGCCGATTCCCCAGCCCAGAAGGCGGGTATAAGACCAGGAGATACGTTTGTCTCCGTCAATGGGATGCCAGTCAAGAGCTGGGACGATGTATCGAAATATATCAGGTCCAGCAAGGGAGAAACCATACAACTGGTGATCAGACGTGGGGACAAGGAACTAAGACTGGCAGTCAAGCCTGAGATTACCACTATCAAGAACATATTTGGTGAAGAGATCAAGATGCCGCTCATAGGCATAACAGCTGCAGGCAAGCTTGAGATAGAAAAGGTAAATCCATTAAAGGCCTTACAACTGTCACTCATGCGTACGTGGGAACTTACAAAACTCACATGGGAAGGCTTTGTCAAGATCGTCCAGAGAGTGGTCCCCCTTTCTGCCCTTGGCGGGCCAATAATGATAGCACAGATGGCTGGACAACAGGCTGAACAGGGAATGCTCAACCTATTTTACTTCATGGCCCTTCTCAGTATCAATCTAGGGCTATTAAATCTTCTGCCCGTTCCAGTACTTGATGGAGGGCATCTCTTCTTCTATGCCATAGAGGCCATCATAGGACATCCTCTTTCAGCAAGGCAGATGCAGATAGCCCAACAGATAGGCCTCCTCATCCTTGGCTCTCTAATGCTTCTGGTTTTCTATAATGACATAGCAAGGCTTTTAGGGCTCATTCCATCCATTCCTCAACCATGATAGATCATGGCCATACTATGTCTTGAGACATCGAGCCTCACAGGTGGGGCCGCCATCATTTCAAGGGGTAGAATCCTCGGAGAAGTAATCCTCTCCACTAAGAAAACCCATTCGAGACGTCTCATCTCCAATATACTATGGCTCTTGGACGAACTCGACCTGACCTGGGAAACATTCGATCTAGTGGCCATAGGACAAGGCCCAGGAAGTTTCACAGGTCTTAGGATAGGCATTGCAACAGCCAAGGGCTTTGCCATGGCCCGCTCTTTGCCCGTTATGGGCGTCCCCACCCTGGATGTCATAGCCCAGAATGCTTTCTTGGAACAATCGAGACTGATCTGCCCAGTCATGGATGCCAGAAGAAACCAGGTATATACCAGCCTCTACAGGCCTGATCCTGGTCTTGACAGGCCCAAAAGGATCCTCGATTATATCGCCATTGAACCAGCCAAGCTTTCTGATCTAATCCCCAAGGATAATCATGTTCTTTTTATTGGTGATGGAATCAATAGATACCGTGAATTATTCGAGACATACTTTAATAAAAGGGCTGTCTTTGCCCCAGAGTATATGTGGTTTCCCCATCCTGCCATAGTGGGAATTCTAGCCGAAAAAATGATCAACGAAGGTCAAAAAACTGCTGATCCCTCCATACTCACACCTATCTATTGCAGGCTGTCAGAGGCAGAGGAAAAGAAAAAACAAAATGGTTGAACTCTTTTCCATCCCCTGGGATCAGTTGGCCACTGTTTTGTCCAGGCCAAATAGGTTTATAGTCATCGCCCGCCCAGTAGACTTTGGCAAAACGACCACGCAGCTAAAAATCCATTTACGAGATCCAGGAAGACTCAAGGAGCTGATCTTTCCTGGGAACAAGATCCTGATAAGATATGCAAACAGTCCTGGCAGAAAGACACAGTGGGATCTCATTGCTGCACAACACGAGAAAGAATGGATCCTTGTCAATTCTGGTTTTCATTCCAAGATAGCCGAGGCCGTAATAAGAAATCGATCCACCTCTCCCTTCGGCCAGGTTAAACGAAAACAAATAAAGAGAGAGGTCGTTTGTGGAAATAGCAGACTGGATTTCCTTATTTCCACTCAGGCTGACGAAAAGATATACATGGAGGTAAAAGGTTGCACCCTCTCCAGAGACAAGGTGGCACTTTTCCCAGATGCGCCCACCAAGAGGGGCAGACGCCATCTGGAGGAACTAATCAAGCTGTCCAGGGAGGGCATGAGAACAGCTGTCATGTTTCTCGTATTCAGGAAAGAAAGCCGATTCTTTAGACCTAACCGCAAGACTGACCCTGGATTCGCCCAAGCACTTCAGCTTGCCCATTCCAATGGTGTAGAGATTTATCCAGTTTTACTTGAATACAGACGAGAAATAATCTGGTATAAATCAATTGTGCCTGTAATTTTTTAGTCGATGAAAGGATAATGTATTGTCTGGCGAAACATTCAACAAACTCCTGGAGGTCAGAGATGTTTGGTAAGATCTGTCCATACTGCAAAGAAAAAATTAAGAAAAATGCCGTAGTATGTCGATATTGTCATAGAGAGCTGGAGCCAATACACGAAGACGGCTGTTCCTCATTGTGGGTTTTTGCAGGCTTCATGGGACTGGCCATTGGGGCTGCTGCTGCCCTTGGCCTGGGTTACCTCAATGAAAGACGACGGTGGGAAGAAGACGATTCGAGTTTAACCTTTGATGAACATGAAAGGCATCCAGAACAGCCATGATCCCAAATAACCACTGATAGCCCCAGCCTCTGCAAAAAAATCTTTGTGGAGTTTATGCATATGGCATTGAAAAAGATGAAAACAGTAGATTTGGTGGCCAAGATCTTTGGAGAGGCAGTTAAAGAAGTGATCGAGACATCTACAGGTACTTCCATAACCTATGCCCCTACCATTCAGGACGTACCTTCCATAAGCCTTAAACCCGACTTGGGTTGCTTTGTCCAGTTTGCCGGAGACTATTCTGGCCTCTTCATCATGAATCTTTCTGGCAATGCAGCCCTCGAACTCTATGAAAAGGCCATGACCTTCATGGGACTTCCAGAATCAGAGCTGGTCGATGACTATAATTCTGAAGATGTTGTAAGCTCTGTAGGAGAGATGATCAATCAGGTAATCGGCAAGGCAAGACAAAAGATAGAGCAAGAATTTGGCCTCTCGGCTCGAAACAACCAACCGAAGGCCATTACCATCTCTTCCGCCATAACCCTTTCAGTAGCCACCATGCTCGATAGGCCACAATGCAGAAGGCTGTCATTCAGGACAGAGAAAAATCACCCCTTCTATGTGGAGATGAACCTTGAACAGACAGAATTCATACGTCTTGAGCCAGTGCAAAAGCATGACGCCACGGACATCCAGGAAAGGGTGGATGCGGCCATAACGAATGGACATGCCTCTTCTCAATCTGAACAGGACAAGGGTCAGGAAAAAACAGTAGATATCGATGCCATAATGGCTGAGCTGGGCTGACCTACTCCAACACTAATACCAACGCCATATAGGCGTATCGCCTGAATTGTACCCTTGGCTATTGCTGTCTTCCTGGCCCTTTTGTACTTGGGCGGATGCAATATTGGCTTGGTTCATCTGTGATTGATTGCCTGCTGATTGAACAGGATTATTGGTATCAGGCTGCTGTGGGGAGGAGGGAGATATGTCTTCTGCCTGCCTGGTCGATGGGGCTGAAGCAGCAAAAGATTGTCCCTTATCCACCATGCCATGTTCGGTTGGCACGGCCTTGGACTGTCCCTCGGGCTCTTCTGGCCGCAAGCGAGGTTCGAAATAGACATGCTCTTGGCGCATCTGTCCTGCCGCTCCTATGCCAAGATTCGCCTCTTTGTTACTAGTCCCTGTCTGCTGTTGTATCTTCTGGGTAGAAAGATCACCTTTCTGGCCGGAAGGATTTTCTTTTGTGTTTCCATGATCCCTAACAACATTGTTGGAACCCCTGGAAAGGGAATTGATCATCTGATTCATATCCTTGTGTACTTCGCTATTCGGTGAGATACTGGCCTGGATGGCACCCTGCTCGGCAGCACCTTTTTCCGGTATTGTCGGTTGCTCCTCTTCTTCCCAGGGCCACAGTTTTGACAACCAACCTTTCTCCTCCTTTGGCACGGGTTTTGTCACATATATCTGGTCTATCTTTCTGAGGGCCTCATCAACAGGTACAGGCTCTGGTATGTCAAACTGTATCTTTGGAGGCGGTGGGTAAGGCAGGGCGTCTGCTGGAACCACCTTGGCCACATGCTCATGTCTTTTTTGTTCGGCCCTTAATTTTTCCCGTTCCTTCTCCCAAGAAGGCCTCTGTTCCTTTTCTTTCTTGCCAAAGGGCCATAGTTTGGAATACCAGTGTTTACCATCCTCAGTGGCCTTTTCAGTGGTAGCCTGCACGACATCTCCAGAGGTCGCATTGGCTTCACCTATCTCTTCAGGTTCTGCCTTTGGCGGTTCATCCGTCTCTGGATCATATACGTCTGGCAATGGGAACCACTCCTCTGGTTCCTTTTTCTGTGCCTGAATCCTTTGTTCCTCTAATCTTTTTTGCTCCTGTGCCTTTTGCTGTTCAAGCTCCCTTTCCTTTTCTTCATCCTTTACAAGCTGTTCCCTGACCAAGATATCTGGATGCATCCGGGCCATTGCAAACTCGTCCGAGGCTTGGGCTCCTCCTTGATTATTGCCATTTACTCCAACCTCTTCAGGAGATTGGATCAATATGTCCTCTGCATGTTTAATGGTGTCTGCGAGCTTTACGGAAAAAAGTGCCACATTTTGGGCAAGCATGTCCAAGCTGACGGCCTTGAGATCCCATGTCTTCAGCACCTCGCCATTTCCAGGTTCTTTCAACAAGATCTTAGCATTAAAAGTGGTTTCATCCCGTTGCACCTTTCCAGTAACCACGAAATCGGCAAGTTTCACAGTATCCGACTGGTCTTTTGCGCTGGAGACGATGAAACTGTCAATACCCTCAGAGGCCAACCTGGTATCGAGCATCTGGGTCAAGGCAGGACCTACATAGGAATATGTCTTGTCCACAGATTTGATGGGTAAGAGGGCCACCATAGGCCTCTTCAAGGCAGCTATACAGGGTGCTTGGAGGAAACAAAGACCTACAGAGGTCAAAAGCAATACAAAAAACAATACATATGTTTTGGGGAAAACACCTGCTTGCTTCTTCATGATAGGATCCATATTCATATCGTATTTAATCATGCAGCCTTTTTCGCACTCTTCATCAGTTTTAGTTTTTTCATTTTTTCAATCAAAGTGGTACGGTTCATCTGAAGGAGTTTTGCCGCCCTGTTTTTTATTCCACCCGTCTTTTCAAGGGCCTGGAGGATGAGCTTCTTCTCAAGTTCTTCCACGGCCTTACTCAAACTCATTCCCTCATCGGGCATCTCGAAAAGGCTCGATGATAACGAAGACATGAAAGGGGTGGAGGCATGTTGGAGTATCTGCTCGGGTAGATCTTCCTTTGTTATCAACGGCCCGTTTGCCAATATCACCAGCCTCTCAATGATATTCTCGAGCTCCCTTACGTTTCCAGGCCAATCGTAACGGGAAAGTATCTCCATGGCCTCATCACTGATCCCCTCGACACACTGTTTCTTTCCTCTACAAAACTTATGAAGAAAATGCTTGACCAGTAGAGGTATATCCCCTCTTCTCTCTCTCAAGGGGGGCACGTGGATGGGGATGACATTCAAACGATAATAGAGGTCTTCCCTGAACTTCCCGTCTTTCACCGCAGCTTCGAGGTCCATATTGGTTGCCGCTACAATGCGTATGTCCACCGAGATAGTATTCACTCCGCCTACACGTTCAAACTTTCTCTCCTGGAGCACCCTCAGCAATTTGACCTGGAGAGACGGACTCATTTCTCCTATTTCGTCCAAAAATATCGTCCCTTTATTGGCGAGTTCAAATCTACCTATCCTGGTCTTTATGGCATGGGTGAATGCCCCTTTCTCATGGCCAAACAACTCGCTTTCCAGGAGTTCTTCCGGGATTGCAGCACAGTTTACAGGAATAAATGGTCTATCCCTCCTATCGCTGGCATAATGGATTGCATGGGCTATCAATTCCTTGCCTGTTCCACTTTCTCCTGTGATCAAGATAGTGCTTTCTGTATCAGCCACCTTCTCTATCAGTTGAAAGACCTGCTGCATGGGCTGGCTATTGCCTACGATATTATCAAAGCCGTACCTGTTTTTCAGTTCCCTCTTCAGAGATACATTTTCCCGCCTGATCTCCCTGATCTCCAGGGCCTTATCGATAAGGATCATTACCTCATCCGGCTTTATTGGCTTGCAGAGATAGTCATAGGCCCCCAACTTCAATGCCTCAACGGCCCCTTGTATGGAGCCATATCCCGTAATGAGGATGCATATTGTCTCGGGTGAGGTTTCAGTGAGGTATTTTAGCAGATCCATGCCAGTCTTTCTTGGCATGGCAAGATCGGTCAAGACAATGTCAAAAAAACGTTTATCAAGGATTTCCATTGCCTCTTGACCGTCACTTGCAGTCTCTACGGAAAAGCCCCTTGTCTTGAGGACTTCGGCCATGGATATCCTGATTTCCGGGGAATCATCAACAACAAGGACACATTCGTTTCTCATCCTTCTTCTTTCTCCAGTTATTCATCAGAAAATGGACTAATGCTACAAATGACGTTAATAAGGCAATAAAACTATGTCAAACAATTTGTGCCATTTTTTTGACGTTTTTAAAAAAGACAGGATCAATTCCCTCCATAAAATCCGCTAAGGTCTCACTATCCAAATCTACTTCCAGTTTGTCTTTGAGAAACCTTTCAAGTACATGTCTATTGCCTTCTTGCCACCAAGATTTTACCAAATCCTGTGCGTGCTTGTCCAAGAACCAACCTCTCCCAAAAGAGGCTTCCAAAAAATCTTTCAAGATCGCAGCTGCAAGAAAGGCCTCGAAATAATCAATGGAATAAAAGTCAGGCATGAGATCAAAAAGATAAGTCTCAGGATCGTATTGAAAACCTGTATGCCTCTTCATTATATCTGCATATAATTCCTGGCCGTGAGATACCCTGTTTTGGCGAAAGTTCTCATATTCTATAAAGGCCTTTGCTGCATACCGCCTACAAAGTGTGAGAAACTTCACCTTATGAACCTGCTCCAGCAACCTGGCAACCTCCCTTTCCAATGACAAAATTTCTGTCAAGAAGAATTCGGACATGGATACCAACTGAAATAGAAAGGCAAAGGCCTCTGACAGGGCTGCCGACTGAAAATAGTCCTTTTCCCCAAGATTGAGGCCTGGGAAATTATTGGCAAAAAAGAGCGCATGTCCCAACTCATGGCAAAGGGCCTCCAGATCCTGCCAGCCAAACACAGGACCAGCAACGACATGTACGTCCCAAGGTATCTCCACAGGGATACAATAGGATTGCCTGCCCTTTTTGCCTTGAATATGGACTGAGATGCCCTGGCCCTTTGGAAGAAGGCCTTTGAAGAGATCCAGTATCAACTCTGTGCCCACAACACCTTTTTTCTGTGCTGGAAACAGGTGGTCCAGATATCTGAGCCCCAGGACATAGATGGCATCGAAACGGCTTGCCTCGTCAAGTCCCATGGAATCGATAGAGCTTAGCCAATCACTCATCAACGGGAAGTAGGTACTACTGGATTCTTCCAGAAAGTAAAGGGCACGGTCTGGATATCTTGAAAGGATCTCTCCCTTCTTCTCCTGACAAAAGGAGAAATAATCACGGTATCCAAGGTCTTGTTCTACACATTCGGTCAATGCCTTCCAGGTGGCATGACTGAATGGGGCAAGAAAACGGCACAGGCTTCTGGCCTCTTTCTTCAATATACGTCTCTTGGCCGTGTCGTCCGCCTCCTGGCACCATGTGATTATCTCAGAGAAGGGTATTTCTTGACCCATGACCTGGGCCTTTGCTCCCCTTATCCATGTATCCAATATGGACTGTAATGGTTCGACCCGCTGCCTGGAGAAAATATCCTCTGCCTGAAAAATTACAGCTGCCCAATTCTTATCCAGTGACAATGCCCTTTTCAGAGAGGTTATATCAGAGATATCAAGGTGTTGGTTGGAGATCTCCAGATCAAAATCGCTATTACCCTCAATATAGAGTCCCAGATCTCTTTTTCTATAATATACCGTGATCTCATAAACCTGGTCTACGATCTCTTCTATCCTGGTCATCTTGGCTTGTCAGGATCCTCATGATGGCCAAAAGTTTTTATCCCAGATTGCGCACTTCAAATGCCTGGGAAAGACAATTCCTTTGAATGACTGCATGGTCATATGCATCTGAACCCATTGTATCTTCACCTGAAAGCTGGAATCCAATCTGTGATAAGTCCTAAGGTATTTGAAGCCACAAGCTGCATAATCCGGATTTATGACAACAAAAGACAGTTCTTGTCCCATCAAAGATTAAGGGTTATCTTCTGCTCCTCTATTACTATGGAACAGCCTATAGTCTTGCCACTGACATATGCAATGAGTAAGGAAAAATAACCTTGGGAAGTCTTGTCGAAAATAGTGAAATCATCTCCCCCTTTTTCAAGAAATCTGCGTATAAGTTTCTTAATATCTGCCACAGGAAATGGTGAACCGTTGTGTGAAAACAAGACGATATGTTCCCCTGTCTTGCCGTTACCGGGGCAACATTCTATTTCTATCTGCGGGACAGCCTGTTCCCTGATCTGCTCCAAGCAACCAAACAGTATCCCGTCTATCACATCCCTCAAGATATCCTCCCTGATCACTATTACAGGAGAAAGTTCAGAAAGCTTGAAGGAAAGGCTGACCTTGTGCTTGAAGAACAGATCAGACTTCCAAAATTCCACCTGTTCTTCCAATAACTGATTGAGCATCACCGGTGCACCGCCTGTCTCGTCGGTCTCACTGACCCTTGCTGCTATAACGGCAATAAGGGCATTTATCCTCTGAAGAACCTCTTCTACTTGTAAGAGACGACCTTCGCTTTTCTCCATAAGCATCGAGAGTTTGTCGAGGCTGTCTTTGTTCAATACCTCGGCACCGTGATTCATTATCTCTTCCTTTAGATTGAGATAATCCATACGCAGCAGTTCGATCTGCATGGAAAGGACCTGAAGTGGACTATTGATATTATGAATTATCCCCCTCGTATTTTTCCCAATAAGGCTGTCGCGAAAACATTTGAAAAGCAAGGGCAACTTGTCGTTTATCTCATCCATCACCCATCCCTCCATGAAAACAAGGCGAGCATAAAGGTCAGATCATCAATTATGCTAAATATTGAACAATCACTATTCTAAGACATTTTTAATCTAAATTAAATAAAAAAAGAGACCGTCATGGCCCACAAATTTCAGGCAGGGAAAAGCCTTTGAGACCGGATATATTGTGGGGCAGAAAAACACCTTAAAAAGTTCGTCTTTCGTACCCTCTGCCTTACATATTCGGTAAAATTGTGAGCTACATGATACGGGATTATAAGACAACAATATATGATTGGCTATGGAATTATTCCCTATTGGTAAAATAGGAGACAAATGCCTCTACCACTGCTGGATCAAACTGGGTCCCAGCATTCTTTTGGATCTCATTTTTGGCAAAATCTGCGGCTTTTGCCTCTCTATAAGGTCTTCGGGATGTGATGGCATCATAAGTATCGGCAACTGCGAGTATCCTTGAAAGCTGGGGTATATCCTTTCCTGACAACCCATCTGGATAGCCTTTGCCATCCCACCTCTCATGGTGATGCCTTATTATGGCCTTTTCCTCTGTGAGTAGGCCTAGATGACCAACTATCTCTGCCCCTATCACAGGGTGGGTCTTTATTATCTCGTATTCCTCCCTGGTGAGTTTCCCGGGTTTCATAAGGATCTGATCCCTAATCCCAATCTTCCCAATATCGTGAAGATGGCCGGCAAAGCTGAGGGTGTCTAACTCTTCCTGACTACATCCCATCTCCTCTGCTATACCCACAGCCCACTTTGTCACTCGTTCAGAATGAAGCCTGGTATATGGATCCTTTGCCTCCAGGGTTCTGACCAAGGCCCTGAGAGTAGCATGCAGATTAATCAGGAGGCTGTCATATAAAAGCAGATTTTCTATTGTAAGGCTTGCACGTTCTGCCAAGAGGTGAAGCAGAAAAAGGGCCTCTTCTCCCAGTTCAGTCCCCTGGCCAGTACTCGAAATGGCCAGTACCCCAAGGATCTCTCCCCTTATGGCAAATGGCACCATTATAAAAGAGTCCCCGGGGCCAGCCTTTTCAGCAACCAGGTTAAGACTGCCCTTGGCGGTACCATCAGATAATATGGGGATCCCATCCCTGACCACCTTGACACAAGGATGATATGTGTTGGACATATCGATCTTTGCTTGGTAGGCCTCGAAAGGTCCATAGGAGGCTACGAGTACAAGATCACCCGTCTCTGGCTCCTTTATCCAGAGCATGGCCTGTTGAGCGTCGATGAGTTTTGCAGCAAGTACTACCAATGTATTATAGAGTTCACTGGTATTTTGGGTCTTTGCAAGGGATTCACTGATGGAAAAAAGGACAGCTTGTTCCCTGATCTTCTTCTCCAGCTTTTCGTTCATCTTTTCCAGGGCCTTCTTGATCTTTCTCTCTTCTGTGAGAAATTCGTTCTCCAACAGCATGGAGCGTTCTTTTATCATCCGCTCCATAGAGACCTGAAACTGCTCAAAACGAAAAGGCTTCATGAGAAAATCAGAAGCACCTGAACGCATTGCCTGCACTATGACATCCATAGAAGGCTGACCAGTGATGACTGCTGCTACAATAGTACTATCCTTTTTTTTCAATCTCCGAACAAACTCTATGCCATCCATGCCTGGCATGTTGATGTCTACGAAAACTATATCGATGTTTTCGATCTCCTCCAGCACGGATAGGCCTTCCAGCGCATTGGATGCATGATAGAGCTCACAATTGTCCTGAAATTCCAAGTAGGATTCAAGGGTCTGCCTTATTGCCTCATCATCATCCACCACAAGGACGCGCCAGGGCCTTCCTTGAAAAATCTCGGAATAATGACGCCTTTTTTGAGGGGAGATCCTCTGATTCATGAAAGGGGGCTTAGAAATTGTTAAAAAGTTTCTTTTTCAGGAATGTGAATTCCTCATTTGTGATGGCACCTTGGCTCCTCAGTCTTGCCAGACGTTCGAGTTCATCTATTATAGCCTTTTTCTCCAAGCCAGCAGCCTCAAAATAATTAGGAGGGAACCAATCAGGGCCAAAAAGCCTCTTTTGTTCAGCGATCTTCCGCCCCTTGTCACCATCATCGTGAATGCCTTCTTTTTCCAACTTGCACATCTGTCGGATGTGATTCAGTAGCAGCTCGTTTTCCCTCCTGAGAAGGATCTTCTCGCAGGCATTGTCCACGCTTATCTTTAGCTCTTCCAACCTGAAAGGCTTTCTCAGGTAGTCATAGGCCCCTTCCTTTACGGCGCGAATTGCAGTTTCAAGAGAGGCATATCCCGTAATGATTATCACCATTATCTCTGGATAGAGATTCTTGGCCTCATGCAGCACCTCCATGCCATCCACCTCAGGCATCATGAGATCTGTGATAAGGAGATCGAATTTCTTGTCTCTGAGTGCCTCCACTGCCTCGAGCCCATTGTGCACTAATGTGATCTGTCTGTCTTCCTGGGCAAGTAGTTCTGTAAGGAGATCACCAATATTTTTCTCATCTTCTGCGATGAGTATGTTCAAAAGGCGGTTTTTATCCTCAGAAGGCATGTCAGATGTGATTACCTGTTGTCTATCGATCTCAATGTGGTTAGTTTCAAAAAGACCAGAATTCAAAAAAATTGTATTTATTTACTTATCGGATTTATGAAAAATAACTTAATAAACCAAGATGTTCACGCCTTTTTTAAAATGGCCCCAGAAACAAGAGAAAAAAGGCTTAGTGTTCTTCCATTGGAGGAACAGTTAACCCTTGTTCTATTCGCCCCATGGGAAAAACGTCATGAAATCATCACATCATCTCCACGGGCAAGGGAGCTGGTCCAGGCCTTGCCTCCAGAAGAACTATTCTGGACCGTCAAGGCAACAGGCCCAGGGGACTCTACGGAAATACTCAACCTTGCCACCCCAGGGCAACTTCAACTCTTTTTCGATCTAGATTGGTGGTACAAGGCAGAAATGCGCCTTGAAAAAATTGCTGCCTGGCTTCTTATAATCTTCGAGTGCTCAAACGAGGCAGTTGACACTTGGCTTAAATGGATACTCCAAAAAGATATCTGGCTGATTGCCTCTATTCTTAACAGCTTCATAGATGTGATCAAGCGTCCAGACGATATGGATATCCAGGAGGCGAAAGACCTACTTCCAGGCTTCACCATGGACAATGTATATTATATCTCTTTTAAAAAACCCAAACTTGCGCCTCTATTTGCATCCATTATTGCAAAGATCCTTGAAATTTCCCCAGGATTCTATAGGGATGTCTTTGAAACCATTCTATGGCAGACCCCAAGCCACAACCTTGAAACTGCCTATAGGCTCAGATGTGGCAGATTACTTGATCACGGCATACCAGACTATTATGAATCCCTTGACATATATCTTCCATTGAAACCAGAACAGATGCACCGAATGGAAACCAGCTATCTTCAACGCCTACCCCTTGGTGATCAAATGCCTCCATTCGTGCCAACTCTCTATATCAGTAATTATCCCTTGATAGAAACAGCCATAAGGAAACTTGCAGGAACGAGGGGCATGGAGAGAATAGTCCGGGAGATAACTGGCATTGCCAATAAGGTCATGATGGCTGACCTGATAGACATGGACGAACCGACTGTCTTGAAAGACGCCCTGGCAAAGACATTCTCGATCCTGAATCTTGGCATGGACTACCTGTGTGAGAAATGGGCAATGAGTCCTGAGCAGATACTGGAGTCCTGTTTCTTGGAAGAAATAGCCAGGGTGAGTGCTGGCCTGCTCTTGCCTATTTCTTCCAGGGCATCTGAGATTCTAAAAAGAGGCTCATCCAGATTCTTACCATATGTGACAAGGGAACAGTTACATGCTGCATGTCATAGGCCTGCCATGCTCTATGATGGCCCAGACTCAGAAGAACATATAAGTTCCATTGATCAACTCCAAAGGGCCATTCAGCAGATTGAAAAGGCCTGGCATTGGATCACTGTCATCGAATGCCTGAGGCCCGAATATACTACCTGGGATCACTTGGTGGATTGGAAGAAGACCAATTTAGTCGCAGTAGAAGAGCTCAGCGCAGACGTGGCCTTTTGTACATCAGCCTGCCATTTCCTCCTTGACGAAGGCTTCAAACTCACGGCCCTCACCCCCAATCAACTCCCTTCCCTGAAAAAACGTCTTCAGGATATAGATACAACACAGGCCTTAGAAAATATTCTCACGATAATGGCTCCAGATGATCAGGGCCAAAAAGAGGCCCTAAGGGCAGGTGGGACTATTGACATGCTCCGGGATAGTTTGGATGCATGTTTTTCTGAAATAAGGGATATAGATGTGGAAAGATCGGACAATCTACCATTTCTGAAGACCATTATGGTAAAGGTCTCTTGAAATATCGAACAACAATGGATTGAGTCCCATTACTGTCTCCGGATGAATATGGCCTTGACCATGAGAGAGCCATAGAAGAGAAGGCTTGATACCAGTACTATCACAGCACCACTTGGCACAGGCAACAAACCGGAAAGAAGAAGCCCTACAGTTGTACTAATGGTGGCAAACAATATGCTCACCCATATGAATTGACGCAAGTTGTGGACTATATTTTGGGCACCTGCAGCAGGGACCACTATGAGGACCAAGACCAAGAGCGCCCCTATCAACTTCAGGCTTGCCACCACGACTATTGTCATCAAGGTCACAAACAGATATTCGAGAAATACGGGGTTTAAGCCCCTTGCCTTTGCCAGCACAGGATTGAAACTACTGAGCATCACCCTGTTGAACGTAAGCATGAACATGATACCTGCCGCTCCTGCTGCAGCCAATAGTGTGATCAAATCCGTATCGTTCAGGGTGATAAGGCTTCCAAACAATATGGCCTCCACCTGATGGATATTGAACTGGCTTGTAACCAGGATCATCAACACTATGCCAATACCAAGCACTTGTGCAAGAACAACTCCAATTATTGTATCGTTTGAAAGTCTGGAGCGATTCTTGATGAAGGTCATCACCAAGGCTACTATTAAACAAAAACCGTAAAGACCTGCATACGTGCCGTCTATCGGCTCTCCGAAAAGGAGACCTATGGCCACGCCGGACATGGCTGCATTGCCGATGGTTTGAGTGAAAAAGGCCAGTTTCTTGGTGACGACCACGGTCCCGATAGCACCGAGGAGAGGCCCTATGAGAATAGCGGCAAGAAGACCTCGGATCATGAAAGTATGTTGGAAGATCGAAGGCAAAAAACCGGCTTCTGCCCAACCTGCTATGAGATGATAGATCCAATCCATGGATTATGAAGGTCCTTTCTCCAAAGATGAGTCATGGGGTAGGGAACTGAGGCCAAAAAGTGCTGCCACTTTGCTTGGATCTTCCAATTCGTCAGGCTTTCCATCAAAAATCACAGTCCTGTTGATGGCTGTAACATGATCTGCCAAGGCCAAAATACGCTGAATATCGTGCCCCACCATTAAGATGGAAAGGCCATGTCTTTCCTTCAGCTTGACCAGTAAACGCTCAAACTGCCTCGTACCAACCTCATCCATATTACTGGCGGGTTCATCCAACAATAGGAGTTCTGGCACTGGATGAAGGGCTTGGGCCAAGAGCACCCGCCTGAATTCTCCACCTGAAAGCCCTCCCATCATTCTATCCATCAGATGATCACACTCTGTAGCGGATATGATCTCTTGTACCAAGCCCCTGGTAGTCTTTCTCGTTCCAATAAACAAAGGAAAATCTTGGAGCATAAGACCTATAAAATCGGAAACAGTGATGGGGACAGAACGGTCAAAGTCTAAAAACTGAGGCACATACCCTATGGTCCCGTCCCCATGAAAGAAGAAACGAATGGTTCCTACATGGGGCATTCCCCCCAGAATACTTCTGATGAGAGTGGTCTTACCTGCCCCATTTGGCCCAATGAGGGCGTGGATACAACCACGCCTTACTGTCAAATCGACATCGGCCAATATCTCGTTCCTACCAAGACTCACACTGAGACCCCTTATCACAAGAAGGGTGTCTTGGGCCAGTGAGTCCTGCTTATGCTCCAACAGCATGTTTCTCTCGGTGGGAATTCTCCTTGAGCGCCCTTACTATGGTGTCGAGGTTCCTCTTCATGCATTTTTCAAAGAGATCTGCCGTATATGGACCATGAGAGATATGAGAGAGGCTATAGATACGACAACCTGTCTCCTTATAGATGATATCGACATATTTTTTCTTGTAATCAAGCTCGGTAAACAGGATATTGACCTTGGCCCTCTTTATCCTCTTGATGGTGTCCTCGAGCTGCCTCGGCGTGGGCTCTATGCCATGTCTTGGCTGCACTACGGCTGCAACCTCTACACCAAGCTCCTGAAAGAGGTATGAATATCCGTCATGTACTGTGGCTATCCTCAAATCGGTGGTATCTACATCCTCCAACTGATGAAGTGCATCAGCAAGCATCTTCCTCAAGCGCCTTGCATAGATCCTACTGTTTTTCCTAAATATCTTTGCATCCTCGGGACAGAGTTCACCAAGCCTGCGGGCAATATTCTGGATCTGTTGAATAGAACCTGTAATGGATATGTAGGTATGGCTATTGTAGGCCACCTTTTTATTTGCAGAATCCTTTTCAAAGGCATATACATGGCGGTGAACAGGTATCAGTGGCAAACCCTTGCTGGTATCGATAATGATCAGATCTTTCCTGTTGACAGCCTTGAGCATAGGCTTGATAAATTCATCATGACCCAGATTGTTGACCACCAACACATCTATCTTGTTGAGGACAGCCATGTCCTTGGGAGTTGGTTGATAACTATGAGGATCTGTATTTGGAGGTATGATGGGGACAACCTTTAACCTATCACCAACAATGTTTTTCACCCAGGAATAGTATGGATGAAGTGTCACCCCGATGGTGAGATTACAACCAGACCCCTGAGCTGCAAATACAGGGGTTGTAAGTGCAAAACACAGCAAAGCTATCAGTAAGAAAAAGCGATTATTCTTCATTGTCATTTCTCCTTAGTACACTTCAATTAGCACCCCAAAAATGAACCATCATGTCCAGATCACCGGGGGGCAACTACTTCTGTACCAGCACCCATCTCTGTAGCATTTACTATCCACTTCCAACCACTTTTTATGAGATTTTGGGCACCTGGATAATCCCTTGGAGACGGGTAAATCCACACTTGCCAACAAAAACGCCCATCCTGCCCTTTTGGGCCGACCAATACAGGACCTGGGCGTTTGGGGCCGTTGAGATCGATTATTCTCAATACAAAGCTGTCCTTGAGAGGATCGAAACCCTTCTTGGAATCTCTTCCAACATCGGCATTGATACCAAAATAATCCACCCAGCCCTTTCCAGGATATCTCTTCCATACATATCCCTTGAGTCCTGGAGGAAGAAAATCCTTTGCAAAGGGTGGAAGGGCCTCCTCTTCAAGACGTTCTACTGTTGGCCAGCTACCTTCTTCTTGATAGATGTCCAGGATATCACCCGCCACACTACACAAAGAGCGATACATGATCGGGGCCTGATTCCTAAGGAAGAGGTCCTTTTCTTGATAGGCCTGCAACTGTGTCCCCTTAGGGCTATTTTTTCTGACAAGGTAAAAACGTAGGCCCATGAGGCCCAATATAATGGCTATGATCAACACCAATGTAAGGGCCTCTTGCCTCGCAGAAAGGGGGCTGACTGTTACAACCCTGACATGTTCTACATTTCTATAGGTAGACGATGCCACTGATAATACCACCTAAACAGAAAAGTGAATGAGCTTCCCAGATCTGAAATACTACCTGGGATCATTTTTCAAAATGAACCCACATCACAGCGCCGAGTTCCACGTCTTTATCAACACCATCGTGTTTCATCGGGGTCTTAGAGGTGGTAAGGGCAGCAAATCCCCACCAACCTGCCCGTGGGACACCGTAAGTAAACACACCATTTTTGTCAGCCTTCAAGGTCTGGGTCACCATGTATTCGTTTGGGGGATGAAACTTGCCATCTTGATTGTAATATTCCACCTCCACATCGGCAAAAGGCACTGGTTTTCCGTCAACCTTCACGATACCTTGAAAAACATTACCAGCATAAAGGCCATAAGGCCTGGAAAGGGGCACTATCTCAGCCTTGAGCCCCACTTCTCGATCCCAACCCTCGTCAAGGCCAAAGGCGGTCACAACAGTCTTGGTATAATGGATGATATATTTGTCTTCTGCTGGCTCCCAATATGGTTTTGGTTCCATGTAGAAGATATAGACTCCAGGATGTTTAACCTTGTACTGTGCAATCCATGCCTTGTGACCTTTTATGGTCCTGGGTTGTAACTTGTTTAATAAATCGACATTCTTGCCATTCTCCAGTACACCAAACTTAACGGGCCTCTCAAGGGACATGGGTATGCCCTCCATGGGATGCCAGAAACGGACGTCAAGGCTGACTACGTTGTTTTCCCCTCGGCATATCATGGAATCAGATGGAATAATCATACCAAAGTGGGCCATGGCACTGCTGGAAACACAAAAAAAGAACATTAAGGTCAGAAACAACACATTGAAACTCTTCATAATAATCCTCCCTGATTTTTTTTATGGATCATGATACGAAGTGAGTATTATTTTTTTGATATTTGTAATACTCCCACAAAAGATATATCAAAAAGGGAGAATTTAGCAAGTGACTTTTTTTGCCATCCCAAAAATATGACCAAAAATAAAGACATCCTTGGGGAAAAAGAGCTGCCTCCTATCTGACAACTGGAGGGAGAGCTCCAGCAGAACCAATCTTCTGGTAGCCTATTTTATGGCCATCTATTACTGCATCTTCTGCAATATAGCCTTGATTGTCTTTCAGCGACGTTGAGAAAAACCTTGGATCAATGGACTTGTCGTGGGGACCTCTATTGCAATCCATATAATCCACGACGTTATGCCATACGATATTGAAGTCATTTGTCAAATCAGCCCCTTTTGCCTGGAAGTCTTCCGGACCAAGATAATTCACTATGCCACCTGCCTTGTTGTTGGAAATGATGTTTCGTTCGAGCACTACAGCAAAGGAGGCGGGTTGGGGATACCCGATAACCACACCACCGGCACGAAGTCTCCTGCCAGAGCCGTTGTTTGAGTCGATGGTATTGTTTGTAACGATGACCTTACTCTTGTTAAAAGATGTGAGGCTGATACCGAGGTGGCCGTTTCGTACGATGAGATTTCCATGGATCTTAATCTCTTTGAAGGGGAACGACTTCACAGTTGAAAGTGGACCAATTACCACTCCGTCCGTATTCTCATAAATCCGATTGCCATATATCTTCGGGGCTGCCACTTCCCTGACACCCACGCCAATATGATTATCATATATGTTGTTGTTTTCTATCAGCGGGGCAGCCTTACCTCTACATCCTATGCCGACTACCGCATTGTCATATACCTTGTTCTCGTAGATATGGGCCTGGCTGTCTTTGCCATTTCCAATACCGACCATATTTCCATAGATGAGATTGGCATGAATCCTGGTTCTGCCTGTCTGGGAAACAGAGCCGTGGACACCTATACCATGATGATTGCCCGTTATTCTATTGTTGTATATCTCAGGGGAAGAATCCCAGATATTTATACCATGCCCAAGGCTACCTGTACCGCCTCCAGTGATGACAAAACCTTCCACCTTACCTGCCCTGTCTCCAAGATAGAAGATACTTATGGTATTTCTATTGCCCTTTGGAGAACCACCATCTATGACAGGCCAACCCCGACCTATGAGATTTACACTCTTGTCGATACTTAGTAGCTCATTGTAGTGCCCCTTACTGACAACAATATCATCGCCGGGTTGGGCCGCATCTATGGCAGCCTGGATGGTAGGATAGTCTTGGGGCACCCTTCTCTGTCCGGTCCCGCTGGTACCCTTGGTATTGATATATATGCGTGCTGGTTTGCTATCTACCTTTCCATCACTGACAACGAGTTCCACTTCATAGCCCCCATCTGCATCTATCTGGAGGGTGCAATCCTTGGTGTTTACCCCCTGGAGAACCGCATTACTACCTTCTGGCCTAAACTTCAAAGACCACCTGTAGGATAGCTTGTCACCATCGGGATCACTGCTGGGACTGCCATAGAGAGTTATGGTATCTCCAACAGACACGGGAGAAATCATCTCACTTATCACAGCCTTGGGCTGACGATTGTTGGGCACGACGACCTTCACCCTGGCTGGCTTACTCATCTTTCCCCACCGATCTTTTACTACAAGCTGGAAAACATATTTCCCTGGCCTTTTTGCAACAAACGAGGCCTTTTCCTTGTCCTTTCCAGCCAACCTTACACTACCCGGTGAAGGACTCGATATAACAGCCCAATTATACGAAAGCCCGTCACCATCTGGATCTATACTTCCACTGCCATCCAAGACCACTCGCTTGCCTGGAGATACCACCTGGTCCTTTCCTGCATCAGCTCTGGGGACATGATTTACCCCTCTTTTCTCTGGCAGTGTATAAGGTCCTCCGTATGCCCCGAGATCATTGATCTTGGAGCCAAGAGAGGGGGGAAAGTGAACATCGTTGAACTCTGCCCTCCTGTCTCCTGCGTCTATGGCAGGAGAACCGGCCTGCAAATGATAATCGTGATGATCTTCATCCTTGAACAGGGGATCAGAGACGATATTTTTCGTCTTCTTATAGGACTGTTCGTCTTCATATCCGCCAAACTGGGGCCTTATACACCAGAGAAATGCTGCATCACAACTGCCGACCCCCCCGTTCTCAAAAAAGAGGTTGTTTCTATAGCCCCTGCCAGATGTCCTAACACCTGCATCCTCGTTTCTCACAAATATGTTATTTTTCACATCTGCCTTGGCCGATGGGTCTTCCATAAAAAAACCTGACTGGCCGTTACCCACCACTGTGTTGTTGTAGATAGATAGAGGGGTGAACCTGCCCCTGATACCAGATCTCTTGTTGTTATAGATGATATTGTTGTATATGGAGCCCGTGGCTGCATGGGCATTTACACCAGAGCGATGGTTCTCATATATCCTATTATTTCTTATATCCAGTATTGAAACAGGTGATTTGCCACTACTGATACCAGAGTATTCGTTTCCGTGGATAATGTTTTCATATACCTGGACATCAGAGCCCCTTTCAACGAAAATCCCCGCTTGGGCGTTATCGAATATCTTGTTTCCCTTGATCTTTGCCTTGCTAGAACTGCAAAAAATACCTGACGGCTCATTATCCCTTATTATATTGTTAGTTATAACTAACGAGGTCTTTTCACAATAGATTCCAGACCCCAAGGATTCATCCCCTTTTACCAGCAAGGAGCCATGGATAATGGTAAATCCCTCGATAAGTGCACCATCTGCACCAATTATTACCGGGCCTTTCTCCTTGGCACCGTCTAAGATCGTCTCAAAATGCATTGGGGCCCTTTTGGAAAATTTCTTATTCCAGCCTCCCTGAAGAACTATGCCCTTTTTGAGCTTGATATGCTCAAAATAGACCCCTTGGGCCACGAATACCTTGTCACCAGGTGATGAGGCATCTATTGCCTTCTGAATAGAAGAAAACTGTAGTGGCACCTTCCTTATAGCAGAAAATGCAGGATGAACATGACAGATGTTAAATAGGCAGACAAATAGTACAGATACAAGCATGAAGTGTTTTTTCATATTTTTCCCTTGTAAGTAGGCAAGTTTGAATCTATGAGTGGCTGTGGACCACCATAGGCCCCCATATCGTTGTAAGAGCCATCTCGGTCCATATAGAAGGGATCATGACTTCCCTTGTCTATGCAAGGCGAGCCAGGTTCGAGATGAAAGTCCCCTGCCTGGGGATCCACGAACATAGGTTTTTCTGAAATATTTCCATTGATACCCCTGAACATCTTACCCTGAAGGTCGGAACAGACCGGCCTCCCTGCTGGCCCAATGCCACGGAGTACGAGCCCTCCTCCCCGGTTTTGCCAAAGTATCAGATTCGTTAGACGTACCGAGCCTTTCTCCACAATAATCACTCCACTTGAAAGGGCCAGATTTGCCACGAATGTATTGTTGTCGATCATGGACGCAGCCCTGTCACAAGAGAGCCCGCTACCAAAGACCGCCTTGTTTTTCCAGAAGATGTTATTGGTGATCTTGGAAGAATCCCTATTGCTGCCTATGGCCCCTCCAGAACTACCAGATGAATTCTCAATGAAGCGATTTCTGGAGATTGTAGCCCTGGCATGGTCAGTAAAAATGCCCCCCCCTGAGACCTGGGCTGTGTTCTTGACGAATACATTTTCCACAATCTCTGGCATGGATCGGGTATCACAATAAATGGCACCGCCAAAGACCGCATGATTGGCCAAAAAAATATTTTGCCGGATCAAGGGAGTCGAACCAGCAGCACAAAAAACAGCTCCCCCCATGGTCGTTTCATCAAGTCCCCCATGAGTAGTAATTGTAAAGCCCTCCAAAGACACCTTGCTGTCTCTGCCTATGGTAACGACTGGGCCATTGCCTTTGCCTGAAATAATTGTTTTTTGAGCACCTTCCACGCTTCTGATATGGAGAAGAATTTTTCCAGGTATTACGATATTTTGATAAAAAAGGGAGTAATGACCAGGAGCGACCAATATAGTGTCTCCAGAGGAGGCATCGTTTATTGCATCCTGAATGGATGGATAACGTCCGGGCACATCCAATATGGCTGCACGAGGCGAGTCAATACTACAAAAGACAGTTGCAAGCAACACCAAGGCAAAATTGACGTGACGACTCAAAGTGCGCTCTTTGAGGATAACTTCGTTTATGGCAAGGCAAAACAAAGAATAAATCAATTTCTCTCCCAGCTTATAATATCTATTCCAGCGGTAACATTGCCATAGATATGGTTCCTGCGTACAATAGCCGAAGGGACATCGAGAAGACGGATACCCGAGGTGAAATTGCCGAAGATCTCATTGTCTTCTACAATTGCCTTGTTTACGTCCCATAGGCTCAGGCCGGATTTTCTATTTCCATATATCTCATTAAAATAGACGCTGGCCTTGGCCACCTTGGTAAATCGAACCCCTGCTTCCAGATTGTGAAATATCTGATTGTATTCTATGCAGACCTGACTCTTGATGCCAGGGCCACCTACCCCTCGTACGCTTATCCCAGCCATACTGTTTTCATAGAGTCTATTGGTCTGGATCACCAGAGGCTGCTCATTGCTATCGAGGCTCAACACCCCTATCCCCACCCCATTTCTATAACAGAGATTCTCCTTTATCAGGGGACGTGCTTTTTCCCTGACACCGATTCCAGGGGCAAAATGATTTTCCTGCCCCCCATGGGGAAACCTGTTTTCAAATATCTCATTTTCAGTGATGATGGCTGCTGAATTGCTCCCATTGGCGATACCAGGGCCTGCATTGCCATAAATTATATTGTTTCTTATAATTGGTTTTGCCTTTGTCTCAAGTTCGGGCCCCATTCCTATACCAAGCCCTGTGGCAAGTATGCCTCCCCAACTCTTGTTGCCTGTAAAGACATTGTTTACGACCACAGGGGAACAGGCCCGAATCTCCATCAAAAACAGATTCACACTCGAGGCATATTTGGGCATGTTCCGAAAGGTGAATCCATCTACCTCCATTGGTTCTGTTGTCTCAGAAGGAAAACTTATCAGATAACCAGGCTCCTCTATTTGACTACCGTCAATAATGGTACGAAGTGTCCTTTTCAGGACCTTTTTAAGACCAGGACCTTTTACCAAATCGTTACCCCCATCACCTGCAAAACTGACGAGAGCCACCCCCTCCTTCATCTTTATCCGTTCGTAGTACGTACCAGGCTTGACAATAATCGTATCCCCTGATTCAGCAGCATCCAAAGCATCGGATATGGTAGGAAAGTCATCAGGGACCAAAAGATCTGATGCCAATACAGGAGGGCAGGAATTTGACAAGATATAAGACAAGATAACCAACTGAACAATTAAGCTAATACAAAGGGGCTGTCCACCTATTGAGCCAAGATATTTATCAAAGACAAGCTTTTCCAATAAAGTTCTCGACATAAGACGCCCTGTTTAGTTGATTTCGATGAAGACCCCTACCTTAAACTCATGAATATAACATATGAGGCGACCTTCGCCACTGTCTCTTGGGCAAGCTGGTCTATTAAATTTTCACACCGGTCTGTCGTCACTATAATAAAGACCATTCGAATGGGGCTAATTGGCCTTCAGGTATTTTTGGAAATACTGGATGGTCTTTTCAAGGCCTTTTTCCAGGGACGTAGTTGGCTCCCAGCCCAAAAGCTTTCGAGCACGACTGATATCTGGCCTTCGTCTTCTTGGGTCATCCGAGGGCAGGGGTCTAAAAAGCAATTCCGACTCAGAACCAGTGATCTCCAATATCTTTTTGGCCAGATCCAAGATGGTCAGCTCGGCAGGGTTTCCTATATTCAAGGGACCGGTGATGGAATCCTCGGAGGCCATGAATTGGACAATCACATCCACTAAGTCCTCAACATAACAAAAAGCCCGGGTCTGGCTGCCATCCCCATATATGGTAATAGGCCTTGACAAAATGGCCTGAACAATAAAATTTGAAACAACTCGGCCATCATCTGGATGCATACGAGGCCCATAGGTATTGAAGATGCGTGCAACCTTTATCTTCACACCATGTTGCCTGTGATAATCGAAGAAGAGGGTCTCGGCACATCTTTTTCCTTCATCGTAACATGATCTCCTGCCAATGGGATTCACATTGCCCCAATAACTTTCAGGCTGTGGATGGATTTCAGGGTCACCATATACCTCAGACGTGGATGCCTGGAAGATTTTGGCCCCTATCCTCTTGGCCAGCCCCAACATGTTGATGGCCCCGTGAACCGAGGTCTTGGTGGTCTGTACAGGGTCATGCTGATAATGGACAGGCGATGCAGGACATGCCAGGTTGTATATCTCATCGACTTCAACATAGAGTGGAAATGTAATGTCATGGCGTATTACTTCAAAATAGGGGTTCTTTAGCAGGTGGACAATATTTTCCCTGCTGCCAGTAAAAAAATTGTCCACACACAAGACCTCATGGCCATCATTCAATAGCCGTTCACACAGGTGGGAGCCAATAAAACCTGCCCCCCCTGTAACAAGGATACGCTTTCTTCCCATGATATTCTTTCTTATCACATTCATAAGACCTGCCTGATTAGTAGTTCCATATGTTCCAGCAAGATTTCAATGTCGTAAGACAATGATCTGCCTCTTCCCTTTGTCTTTTGATAACAGCGGGCACCCCTGCAGCAAGTGTATGAGATGGGATATCCCTATTTACTACCGAGCCTGCAGCAATCACAGACCCCTCCCCAATTGTGACTCCCTTCAAGATTACAGAATTGAGACCAATCCATACATTGTCACATATCCTGACAGGTGCAGTATCCTGCTTTCCTCTTACACAGTGACAATCGCTGTCCCAGATAGTAACATTTTCCGATATTGCAACATTATTTCCGATCTCGATCCTCTTGAAACACGAAAGCCTTAGGTTATTGTTTATATAACCACTGCCAAGTATGAGGGTCGCACCCTGATTCACCCAGATGGAATGGCCCGAATAGATCTTGAATCTTCCATTGATCCTGACACAGCTACCTTGTCTAAGCACCATCTGGGATGACAAGTATCTACCAAGTTCCCACTGGATTCCCAACAATAATAACCCGTCCCCAAAGACCTTACTCTCTTTTTCGCCCCTTATACGGGTGTTCTTAAAAGGGATGATATTGCTGCTCCTGAATTTCCAGAGACAATAAATCAGGGCGGGCAGGCTAATTTTCAACAGATATCTGCTTTTTGCACGTGAAGATATCATTGTCATGAACCTGGTTTTCATTATTGATTCTGCCCAATAGATGGCAGTTTCGTGCTATAAGTGAAGACATAAACCCTATTGAAGTAATGAGTAATAGGTCATAGGGGAGCCTAAATCGTATTCTTGGCAAAAAAAGTGCATAAAAAAGGGCACTGGCTGTGTATAGAGACAAAAGCAACCATTCAATGTCCTCAAGAGGAAATCTCCTCATATACAAAAGCCTCAGGATAAGACACAAGACGAGTGGATAATATGTTATGAACATGATCACACTACGCCATGTATTAAATTCCCTGGTCACGCATAGGTTGTTTTTGAAATTAAAATAATTCACAAACTTGAATAGATATAACCTGGCTGCCTTAATCGGCTGATTCTTCCAGAAATCCAAGGTGCGCTTGACGTAATAGCTGTTTTGATCTGGCTCAGGTAGTTTCGACACCTGTTTGTAAAAGTCATCGTTTACATAATCATACCAAGCGGAAAGACAGGTATGGGGATTGTTGCCAATATAAAGCGTATCCCCACCATGTGTTGTCAAGGGGATTATCCGATGAAATGCTGAATAGTTCCTAAAGGACCAAAGTGAGATGAACAACATGGCTATAACCACGCTCAGGCCAAGCCTGGTAACTATTTTCCGCCTCTCATGTGACCTTGACAACACCCACAATCCAATTACAGGGGGAACGAATACACCACTGCCATGGACAAGTACTATCATAGCCGACAAAGCCCCAAAAAGGACTGCCTTTATCCAGTTGAAGTCTATACAGATTGCTACCCTTACCATCATGATGAGGACAAGGCTAAACAGGGTCTGGGGATAAAAAGTCCCTGCCGTATAAAAAAGCACACCATAGGCCCCCATGAGCAGGGAGACAGGTCCTATCCCTATCTCTGCCTTTTCATGCCTCAAAATGGAATGGATGATAACCAGGGACAAGGACAAAAATATGAAGTTTAGATAGCGAAGTAACGGGATAGAAAAACCAAGCTTTATGAAGATGGAAAGGAGCAGGGGGTAAACAGGAGGGAGAAAGGCCGTTGGCTCAACGCCGTCAAATGAATAACCCTTTCCTCCTGCAATATTCTTGGCAATTGCCAGATATAGTCTTTCATCTGGGAATTTTAACTGATCTCCAAGATAGAAAGAATAGATGAGGCCTATAGTCAAAAACAGGAAAATGACCAACACATAAATGTGATTACCATATCTCCTGGCCATCATAAAAAAATATCTAAGTAGTCTTGAAGAACACATCTTCCTGTTGACCTTGATAATTTTATCACATAAATAGTACACCCAAAGCCTCCCCCTTAGATGATTCCTCCATGAGAAATCCCCTTTCTTCAGAGGTGCGCTCAGACTCTTTAATAGACTAACTGCCGATTCTGATTTAATGATATTGCCAGTTACCCATAGCCTGGGGCCGAGCAATTAGGCGAGAAGATCCCTTGCCAGACAGGGCAGATACGACCTTAGAAGCACAGTGCCTTTACGAGACATGCTACTCTTCTTTGGCAAAGGTAAAACTGGAATGGATGTCAAAACCATAGTTATTTGTCCAGTTATAAAAATCTACCCACTGGGTACACTGCCATGTATCACTCCAACAAAAGAGATTGTTATCTCTTGCAATATAATCGTTATAATCTATATGGTTTGGCGCTTCGGGTAGGCGGGGATTCCTGGTCTTCATCATCAGCTTCTGCCCCTGCTGGGCCTCAAGGGTATTGTGCTCCACAAAGCATCCAGAGGCGTTGGCCCTTACAGGGAACATGACTATCTGGGCACAATCCCACACTGTCTCGCCATTGTTTCGGATGGTATTGAATTGGATTCTATGACCAGCATCAGTGATGACAATGCCACCATTTGAATTGCCTTCGATGGTGTTATGTTCCACGAGAGTTGGACCAGAACCTGAATCAATCATGATGCCAGCACTTCTTAGCTGACTGGAACCACCAAAACGAATGGTATTCCCTCTCATGATATTACCTGGACCCGTATTCAGGGTATAGATGCCTGCTGCATCATAGGTATATAAGTTTACCCGTTCTATAGTATTTTCCGCAATGACATTGTTCTGGATGAGATCTGCCTGCTTGGGAAAATCCGTTGCCAGACTGATACCTGCCGAACCGATATCGTGTATGTAATTTCTAACTATAACATTGTTCCAAGACCGCGACCAAGTACTTGAAGGATGCCCGAAGGAATAGATCACTATGGCATTGCCCATGACAGAATCCACAGTACTGTCCGTCAAAGAGCAATTGGATGAATTGAAGAAAAGAATGCCAGATTTATGGCCACCAGAGCCAATACCAAATACATGGACGTTTTGTAGGGATATATTACGGCTGTTGTAAACCATTATCCCTGTCTCATTAAAGCCCCTTACCATGACATTTTTTACGGTTACATAATTTCTTCCCTGGATACGAATGCCATAATTCTGACAACCTATCTTTATTGCTGCACTGGCTGGAGGGACATCAGAATATAGATAGATCGACCTGTCAGTCGGGTCCCAATACCATTGTCCAGGCTGGGTAAGCGCATTTATATCCTTTACTACTTCGGCCTTGCCAAGGGTGAAAGGCCACTGTCTTTCATGACCATTTTCAACCTGTCTCACATAAACCTGTTTTTCTGGATCGATCTTAAAAAAGGTGATCCCTGCCACCAGGCTCCCACCTCTGGAAGTAACCCAAAAATTCCGATAAATCCCATCGAGTTGAAGAAGTATTGCACCAGGCTTGAGGGAAGGAGGCACTGAGTTAAAACGAAGAGTGGTGATAGAGGGTTTCGCCTCCCCCTTATAAAATAAGATATTGGGATCATTTAATCCTGGACCCTGGACGGTCTTGTAGATATTTTCCCTTACCCAACCCCAATTAAATCTGAAAGGTGGACCATAGGTCCCATCAATAACCGGTAAGCTTTGTTCGTCATCCCCAAAATCACTCACAACTATAGGGGCATCGCTCGTACCCGAACCAGCAATGGTCAAACTACCATGCCATGTCTGGCCCCTTTTGAAAAGCACCTGATCGCCAGGATGGAACGTGATACTGCTTACTTTTTTTAGACTTTTCCATGCATTGCCAGGGGAAGTACCAGGAAAGCTATCATTTCCTGAGATAGCATCCACGAAATAGGTCTGGGCCCAAACCTTGACAGGTAACAAAAACAGGCCCAAAACCAGGCATAATAATGTTGTCTTCCACATGGTTGCATTTTCTCTCATGCTCAAATGGCTCATCGTGCCCTCCCTGACAAAGAATAATAGAATCCAGCTCTTCCAAAACACCGAACAGTGACGGTACAATCCACAAAATGGCCCAATATGACCCTATCGAATCACCTACCTTGATTATTCATCGGCTTTTTTGTGATTATTGTTAAATTTTATATTAAAAATAGGCTATTGGGAATAAAAATGATAGGTTTTTCAATTTTTTCAGCCTTGGTAGACGATAAAGGCTATATCCACTTTATCTTCCATAGGCCCAGCCAGACCATCCTTAAAAGCAAGAGACCGTGCCGGAAACGGCTTATGTTGGTGGAACCATAGGCACGTTCACGGTAACGTATTGGAACTTCAACAATCTTCAGACTCAATTTTACCGCCCCAAAAAGCAGATCAAAATCACCAAAGGGATCTATCCGCCCAAAATAGGCCCTCTCGGTTTTTATTTTCTCATAATCTTCCCTCCATAGGACCTTGGTCCCACACAAGGTATCCCTTATCCGCTGTTCGAACAGATAGGTGAATGCTCGGCTGAAAAATTTATTACCCAACAGATTCAAAAATCTCATGGCCTGTTTTTCCATCTGGTATACTAATCTGGAGCCATTGATAAATTCCCCTTTTCCAGAAGATATGGCATTAAAGAACTTGGGGAGATCTTCAGGAGGTACAGTCAGATCTGCATCGAGTATCATGAGCACGTCGTTTCTCGCCTCAGAAAATCCCTTGCGTACTGCATCTCCCTTGCCCACACCATCCTGCCTGAGTACTTTTATGTTGAGATGACTGTATCTATCCTTTACTCGGATGCACTCTTCAAAGGTCCCATCGGATGACCCACCCTCCACAAAGATGATCTCTGTCTTGCTTCCAAGTCTTGGAATCCTCTTGACCGCAGGTTCTATGTTCCCCTTCTCATTCCTGCAAGGCACCACGATACTACAACTAACATCTTCTGGTTTCTTTCTCAGGCAACAGGGTTTGGCCACGAGAAATTCATTTAGGGATAGCTTCCAAAAAAAAGGCATATTTGCCAGGAATCTATTGAAAAAAGCAGATATCAAGGGGATATAGACTGGCATAAGGGTCCTGTAACCCTTTCTGATCACCTCAAAGTCTTCCAGATATAACAAATTGGCCAAGTCTTCCAACGGAAGCCAATGGCGCAGAGCCTGGGGCATACATATACCCAGGGCCTCTGCAGCCTTTATCAAAGGGACCCAAAAGTAGTTGTAATAACCAATGACAACCCTTGTTTTTGGAGTACAAACCTTGTGAAGCTGGCGAAGGGCCTTCTGGATGTCTTCCACGTGCCCAATCGTTTCAAAGAGGATCACATAGTCGAATTTCTCCTTAACCTTGAGATCTTCCAGATCATCTACCCTGAACTCCAGGTGGGGGAACTTCTTCCGTGCCTCCTCTATCATCTTGGGGCTGATGTCAATGCCAAGCCCCCTTCCCGGCCTTAGGGCATTGAGCAGGTCCCCTGTGGCACAACCTATCTCCAGAACCGATGAGCCCTCTGGAACGATAAAACGAAGATATCTCTCTATCTCCTCATGGTAGTATCTTCCCCTATTTCTCCACTGGGAACGTTTTGGGGCAAGTGAATCAAAATGTCTTATAAGCCTTTCTTTGTTTGAAGAGTTGGGTTGAGCACTTTTTATCATATCCAATTCCCACGGATCACACAGAGTCGGTATTCGTTATCTACTCGGACTGTTGTAAGGAGCAACAGCAAAGAAACAGACCAATGTCTATCACAAGATTGGATTTCAAGCCTTTTGGCCTATCTTTCTGAGACGTCTGAATTCAACCTTTTCAAAAAAATACTTCTGGGAAAATATACGAGGCCCCATGAGCTGCAAGGTCTTTCTCGTATAGCCTACTGCCCTCCAAAGCAAGGCCCTCCTATCCATCTCGTCTCCCAGATCTCCTGTCGTCTTGGCCCATATGAACAATGGCAAATTGATGAAAAGTGCCTGTCCTATCCTGGCTGCACAGATGACAGGTGTAAAAAAGGATCCTTTCAACTTCCAATCGGTGTATGCAAAGGCACACCCCCATTGAAGGCTATACCACTTGATATGTTCAGGGGTGTATCTTCCTGGATCGATCACATGCCTGGCCACAGCATCTCTTGCCCAACCCATAGGTATCCCTACAGAGAGTGCCCTGAGAAGAAAATCCCGATCACATCCCCCTGTAAGCATATTTTCGTCAAAATCACCAATCTTATCAAAAACACCCCTATGGACAAGACGATTGCCACCTGAAGGCAGTGGGTGCCTGTTTGAATAATATTCAGGATCCCTCACATCCGGGCTCTCTCCAAAGATATCCCGGCAGACAGGACCAATTATAGAAAGGATATCTTCTGGCATCTCAAGGACGATCGGTCCACCCACCATCTTTGCCCTTTGTTGCCTGGCTGCACTTAGCAGATGCTTCAACCATAACCCATGGGTAAGCTGGTCGTCGTCAAAAAAGGCCAGCCATTGCCCCCTGAATTCTCTTACAGCCCGATTCAGCGCACGGGTATAGCCAAGCCCTTCTTGCCAAACATAGCGTATTCCAACCGAGGAACCCTGTTGCGCCTCTTTGACTACTGCATGGGTATTATCCGTAGAACCATCATCGATTATCAGGATTTCATAGCAAAACTCACTATGGGTCTCTTGCCTGCTCAAACACTCCAATGTCCTCTTCAGGGAAACAGCTCTGTTATAGGTAGGGATGGCAATGGTTACTACAATGTCCGACATTATGAATAATATTCTGTCTCTTTTTCCACAGGCAAAAAGGCAAGCTGTGCAAGAAGGACGAGAACGGCAAAGGTCATGAATATCGGCCTTATTATTAGGTTGGCCTCCAAGAACAGGTTATAGCAAAGCCAGATGAGCACTGCGGCAGAAAAGACATATGGCAGATTCTTGCGTGCCAGGGACAATGCCTTTGCTAAGGCCAGGGATAAAAAACCCAACATGGCCGAAAGCCCTATGAATCCCAGTCCCATGAGTGCGTCGATGTAGCCGGAATGGATAGAGCTCGGGGTCCAACCCACATTCTGGGAGATCTCCACATAGTGTTTTGGGCTTATAAAGGTATTGAACCCATATCCCAAAATAGGACTTTTGACCCACCATCTGAAACACTCCTTCCAAAGAGGCAGCCTGCCGGTGAGAGTGCCAACGCTCTCCTTGGCACTCTCTCCCCTGCCAAGAGTGGTTGCAGCCTCTCCATATTCGAAGATCTTGTCTCCCAAGACCAGATACCCCATACATAGCATGATTACCACCACGAGAAAGAAACCAGCCCTGCTCCTGGCAGATGAGATCATATACCAGATAAAAAAAAGGCCAATCAGGGTCGATGCCACGGCCATCCTACTTTTTGTCAATAGGAGAAGACATAGAGCCAAAAGAGTCATTGCATAAAAAAACATCCGCCTGAAACTGGCAGGGGGAGAGACAGATGCGAGATAATAGGAAGAAAGGGCAAACATGCCGCAATTCCATCCCATCATCACGGCATGGAACAGCCCGGAAAACCGCCACGATTCACTTAATGGATTAATGGTATGTAGCCTGATCTCATTGGCAAAAGCCACAATGGCGGTAATACCACAGACATAGAAACAAATATGGGCCAACTCCTTTATAGAATATCTTGATGCAGTGGCTATTGCCGCCATCCACAAAATAAAATAGGTTACAACTCGCCTTATTGTAAACCACTTATCTATAGACCATAGAAGGCTGAGGACCACCCAGGCCAGATAAAAAACAAGCAACCAAGCCAAAGCACCGTTTAACCGAAATCTATTCTTAGTAAAGGCAAGCAGCAAGATCCCATATATACCCAAGACAACGAGGCCTAATCGCCTGCCCATATTTCCCCGCTCCATCCTATGGATAGCCTCATTGACCTGGATGATATTTTTTTTGTATTCTACGTCTGAAGGCCAAGAGGGATTGTATGGGGTGGTGAAACTAAAGATCAACAGCAAAAAGGGGATAACAAGCCAAAGCTCTCTCCTCTTGTCCTTAGCCTTCAACTCGTCCATTTACCATGGCCACCTTTATGGATTTTAAGAAACAGATGCCTATTACGAAAGCAGTCAAAAATATACCAAGGAGCAAACCCAGCGCCACCCCAAAGGCACCGAAATTTTTCACAAGGAAAATACCACATGAAAGGGTGATTATCAATGGCACTAAATTTGCCATGAAGTAAAGCCTCACTCGCTCCGTGGCAAGAAGCCCGTAGGTAGCAGGAAACGCCGCAGCCATGAGCATAAGATTTATGGCAAGGATCCTAACTATTCCTCCATTGCCCCCATACTTTTCCCCATAGAAAAGAACCAGGAGGTCTCCTCCTGCAATAAGGAGGATCAGCACGATGGGTAAAATCAGCAACAGATAAAGAAGACTGTATCTAAGGACCCGATCCCTGAGATACAAGATGCCGTTTTCGGCGTGGAGCTTTACTATCTTTGGACCAAGGTAGTTTTGGACCCCCAACATCAATGGATTGGAGAGGGAGACAACCCCCCAGCAGGCTGCCCAGATCCCTGCAGCTCCTGCACCGTGGAAATAGGCCAATATCCACGGATATGCAGTCATACTAAGGGACCAAAGAACGCCACTTGCCAAGACCCAACCCCCAAAAGACCAATTTCTTGCAAAATCACTAAAAAACTCCTTATGGTCAAAGGTATATGAACCTCGATTGATGAAGAGCCAACCTGCAGTTGTAAGTGCACAGGATAGCCCCATGATCCAGAAGGTGGCACTCGGTGATATAAGGCCCATGAGCCATAAAATTGAGAGCCCGCCAAGCTGGAGACCTGCAACAGCCATGTCCACCAATAGGGCAGTCTTCATCAAGAGCCTTGCGAAACATAGCCTTCTAATAAATTCCTTCACCATTATGAAAGAGATGGATATGCTCAAGGCATCCAGCACCGATCCAATGTCAGGGCTTGAGACGAAGAGCCCTGGCATATACAGACCGGACAGTTTCAAAGAAAAGACCACAAACAGACATAGCATGAGTTCCTGGACCAAGGTATTGCCTGTATAGGCCGCCAGTCTTCTACCCCTCAATCTATGGCTGAATATCGTATATGGTGATGCCAAGACAGAAGACTGTAGATCCAAAACCACGAGTAAGATATTGAAACAGAGAAGATAAAGGCCAAACCCCTCTTTTGTACAGGCCCTGCCGATTATCACCCCGGTCAAAAAATTCGTGATACTCGCCACCAATTGATCTGAGAGTGACAATACCCCCTGGGTCCCAAGGGAACGGATACGTTGGTTTAGGGCACTGAATAGGTCTTTGATATGGATATATACCTCATTCAATGCGCTACCTTAGTGGCCAGCCCTGATGCCAAATGCACTCCACGAGAGATTATACGCTTAATGAAAGGAAAGGCATCTACTGCATATCGAGCGGTCTTAGCTACAATATGTGGCCAGGTCTCACGACCACGAAAAACTTTATAATAGAAGAGTATATATTCCCATTTGACCTCCCAAGGGCTAAAACCTGGCAGGTCCAAATAGGCTGCCGTTCGCTCGAAGAGGCTCTCCCTCACCTTTTCGCTGATAAGATTTTGCTCCTGGCACATCTGGTGAAGCCTTGTACCAGGATAGGGATAAAATATGCTGACAGAGACCCCAAAGGTTGGTTGACAGGCCCGGGTGACACGAACTGTCTCCTGAAATTCCTCCCTCGTTTCTCCGGGAAGGCCTATGAGGATGTTTATAGTATATTTGATATCAAATTGCCTTGCCATTTGACAAAATCTGATGAGGTCTTCGTTTTTATAGTTTGGGCGGTTTAGGACCTCCTTTCGAATCCTTTCGGAACCAGACTCGAGGCCGATCCTGAAAAAAGCCATATTTGCCTTCTTGAAGGCCTCAAGCAACCGCCGGTTGTCCCTTATCCGTGGATTCAAAGCCAGATTTGTACCAAACTTAAGTGGTCTTTTGAGGGTAGAATTAAACTCAGCCAAGGCATCCAATAATTCATAACTATATTTCAGGTTGCTACCTATTGTTTCAGTCTCAAGAAAGACCGTTTCGACAAACGGATCTGATTCCATAAGATGTCTTATTTCTCCTATAATATTTTCTGGAGAACGGAATCTGACGTACCTGCCTGTAGTTACTCGGGCGAGGGCATGATTTGAGCAATACGTGCATCTATTGGGACACCCCCGGCCTGCCAAGACCGTATATATCATGCCTTTTTTGTTTGATATATAGGGTTCCCACATACTGCGATCTATATAGGGCAGATTGTCCAGATCGGTCCTGAAAGGGAGCAGGCTGTTTTTCTCAATGCCGCCTTTTTGCCTTTTCTTTATCCAGGTATTTGGGATCCCAGTAGGGAATTCCCCTTGGCCTAACTGTTTGGCAAGCCTGCAAACAGCCTCCTCTCCTTCCCCGATACAAATGGCATCCAAGAAATCCAGCCCTATTGTCTCATCAGGATTGAGTGTGGCATGTACCCCCCCCAAAATCATAAAGACAGAAGGCGAGACGGCCCTGATTACTGCACCAGCCTTTCGTATAAGCGGCATCTGACTAGATACAGATGTAAGACAGACGAGCCCTGGAGCAAATTCGTCAAATACCCCTTTAAATCTCTTTGCGAGATCGGTTGTAGGGGTGATCACCTCCAGCCTCACCTTATGTCCTGCCTCTTTTAATACGGTAGCTATATAAGAGATGCCAAATGGGATATCTCCTGGGCTGTATAACTCCTTCTTAAGAGAAAAAGTGGTGAGGGAATATACACATAAAACATTCATGATGGGTCATCTTCCCTGTTTTGGATGTGATTTTGGATCCTGGCCTGCAATTACCTCCATATGTCCAAGTATGAAACATGCAATTGCTTGGGCTATAGCCTTGTGTACCATAGCAGATGGATGGGCATCGAACCGGCTGGCCATGAATTGCCTGACAGTAAATCTTCTTTCCAAGTTCGAGATATCCAGGAACTGAATATGGTCTTTTTTGAACATTGAAAGAAGTTCCCTGGAAAACTTCCTATCAAGGCACGGAAGAAGCACTACGATGCATTGAATACCATTTTTTTTTGCAATATCAGCGAATTTCTTTATATACCTATAAGAAGCTGGCACCTTTTCATCGACATCACCCCCTTCTGCTATCGATTTGTGCCTCTCTAAATAGGCATGATACAAATCCCTCAAAAGATAAAGCAGATGAAAATGTCTCAAAAAATTACGCATGGTTGGATTTCGGCACAGGAGACTATGAGAATCCATGTGTACTGTATATCCCCATTTATCTACAATACCAGTCCTGCCAAGATCGAAATCATGGGGAATGATGGCCATTATCACTATATCGGGATCTATTGCCAGTATCTTTTCTTTCAAAATAGAGGCCATTTCCTTTACACTGTAGGCAGAGACACCGAAATTGAAGACACGGACCTTGTGGTTTGGCAATTTTGCCTCAAGGATCCTTTCCAATACAACTGGATAGGTATCCTTGGTATTTGGCACACCTTCACCAAAGGTGACAGAATCCCCTGCGATTGCAATGCGTAGTTCACCTGGCCCTTTGGGGCCGATCTTTTCACAACTTTTTAATGCCCGCAATCCGAGAGCATCTGTATTGATGACGGCAAGCCCCCTTGCCTTTGCGTTTTCGAGACAGGGTTTTTGAAAATATGGAATGTCTTGGGAACCGGGTACGGCCTGATAGATGGGATCGTAAATATATCGGTCTGAATACCCCCATAGCCTTACACATATTTCAAGAAGTAGAATGCAAGCCAGGGACAAGTATAGGACATAGAGGACTTTTTTTAGAAATTTCATTGCTGCCCGACCATAATAATTTTACAAAATCTGCTTAGCAAACTACTTAGCCCTGGCCACAAGGATGGATATCATTAGGGGCATTCATGGGATTCAAAAATCAAAACAGAGTGTAGATAAAGGGGGCAATAACAGAACCCTCTGTCAATATTATAAGGGCACCCAGGAGAATAAGGGTCAGGATTATTGGTCCGAGCCACCATTTCTTGCGATCTTTGAGAAACGCCCATATCTCCATCAATGACGAAAGTTTTGACATATCAATCACCTGCCAGGTTTCTAAAACTGCCTTTCAAAAGTGTCCATACTGCCATCTCGGCCCTGCTTCTCAATCCAATAGGTATCGAGGGAAGCATCTGGGCCTCCTGGCAAGAATCTCTTGCCCAAAAGCCTGCCCACTATACCAGTAGGGGTAACGATCAGGAAGAAAAATGCCAACAGGATCATGCCAGTAACGATCCGACTGGAAAATTCTGCAAACTTCATCCAATACCTGTACATCCCAGAAAGGGATGTTGGACGAACAAGACCCAGCAGGAAAAAGACCATTGAAAAAGGCAATACAAAGGGCCATGCCGATGCACCGTTGAGGGACATGACAGCCCCGATGCCAGCAAGAAACACTGCCATCAGCATGGCGAATTTCCGCAGTTCCGTTGGGTTAATCTCTCTTGATAATTTTGCCATATCTGCCTCCGCGAAAGATATCCTTGCCTTTTGCCCCTCTTACTGCCTCTTTCGAGATAAGGAAGTTACCAAGTACCAGATAATCCATCTCTGTTGCCTTGAAACAGTTGAAGGCCTGTTCAGGAGAACATACGATTGGCTCGCCTCTTACATTGAAAGAGGTGTTCACTACGACTGCGCAACCATATTTGCGGTCGAAGGTCTGGATCAGACGGTGATAACGCGGGTTGTCTTGCTGGCTAACCGTCTGGATCCTGGCTGAAAAATCCACATGGGTCACTGCTGGTATTGTAGATCTGGGAATCTTGAGCTTGTCCAACCCCCTTAGATGGCCATCCTGTTTATCCACTGATGTTCTTATCTCTTCTCTTACCGGGGCAACGAGAAGCATATATGGACTGGGCCTATCGAGTTCAAAATAATCCCCTGCCCTTTCCACCAACACAGACGGAGCAAAGGGACGAAAGCTCTCTCTGAATTTGATCTTCAGGTTTATGGTCTCCTGCATCTTGGGTGATCTGGCATCCCCTATTATTGAGCGATTACCCAAGGCCCTTGGGCCGAATTCCATCCTGCCCTGAAACCAACCAATCACCTTTTGCTGGTCTATCAGTTCTGCAGTGATATCGAAAAGATCTTCATCATCGAGTTCACAGCACGTTATGCCTTTTTGGGTCAGAAAATCCAATATCTCATCCCTCTTGAATTCTGGTCCCAGGTATGAACCTTGCTGTTTGTCCGTCTTGTCATCCGCCTCCCTTTTCTGGCCAAGATATTGATACCATACCATAAGAGCAGCTCCCATGGCCCCGCCAGCGTCCCCAGCTGCAGGCTGTATCCAGATGTCGTCAAAACGAGATTCCCTGAGAATCCTACCGTTTGCTACACAGTTCAAGGCAACTCCACCTGCCAAACACAGGTATCTTTCACCAGTAACCCCTTGGATATGGTCACACATCTTTAGCACTATCTCTTCTGTGACATATTGGATTGAACGGGCGAGATCCATGTGGCGTTGGGTAAGCTCTGTCTCAGGTTGTCTGGGCGGCCCGCCAAAGAGGTCATGAAAGCGTTTGTTGGTCATGGTGAGGCCAACGCAGTAATCGAAATAATCCATGTTCAGCCTGAATGAACCATCTTCACGGATATCTATAAGGTGTTTCAATATCAGATCCTTGTATTCAGGCTCACCATAAGGAGCCAACCCCATGAGTTTGTACTCACCAGAATTGACCTTGAAACCTGTATAGTAGGTAAAAGCAGAATACAGTAGACCAAGTGAATGGGGGAAATGTATCTCGGAGAGTATATGGAGCTCGTTGTCTCTACCAATTCCATAACTGGTGGTAGTCCACTCTCCTACCCCATCCACGGTGAGAAACGCTGCATGCTTGAATGGGGATGGGAAAAAGGCAGATGCCGCATGGGACTCGTGATGCTCGGGGAACAAGATCTTGCCGGCAAAGCCTGTCTGCTTCCTGATGTATTCCTTGATCCACAACTTTTGTTTGATCCAAAGGGGAATTGCCTTCAAGAAGGAAGAAAGTCCCTTGGGGGCGAAAGAGATATATGTCTCGAGAATCCTCTCGAATTTTATGAGGGGTTTTTCATAAAAGGCTATGTAATCCACGTCATGGATATCTATGCCCCCCTCCTCCAGACAGTAAGAGATAGACTGAAGAGGAAATGAAAAATCATGTTTTTTCCGGCTGAAACGCTCTTCTTGAACAGCGGCAACCACCAATCCATCCCTGACAAGGCAAGCTGCACTGTCGTGATAGAATGCCGAGATCCCCAAAATATTCATCAAAATTCACCCATTACCAACTATCTCGCCTGTCTCTCCTTAGGTGTTCTACCAGGAGGATCCACCAACGCCACACAATGAAAAACGGTGCATAAAAAAGAGAGCCATATACCCTTGCCCCTGCCCTTGCGGATATCAGACCCAAGACAGTATATATCATTAGAGCCAACAAGACGGAGCTCCATATATAAAAGACCATATTGAAGCCTCTGAAGTCCAGGAGAAGATATAAGAGAAACAGGACCCAAACCATGAGGAAAAATAAGGAGAAAGGTGGAAGCAATAACTCCATGATAGAATCGAGATAGGAAAGATCCCTGGTGGCCCAAAGACGCCTGAAAAGCATAGGAAGATACCTATCCCGCACCTGAAATTTACCCATATCCCACCTCAATCTCTGCCCCCTGGAGTCTTCCACATTCTCGTGGAGCTCAACTGTGACCCTGGCCTCTGGGGCAAAAACCACCCTGACAGCTTGCATCTTAAGAAACATGGTGAATTCCAGGTCTTCCACCTTAGAATGTGCTGGCCAACCGTAGGTTTCTATGATCTCCCTGGCAAAGCACATACCAGTACCCATCAGGTTGGCCTGTAGGCCCAACTTGCTGCGCCCCAGATAGCGTAGATTACGGTTGAGAGCAAACCCCAAAAAGGCAAGCCCTTCCAATGGGGAACGATCTGGATGCCTAACCTGGGAATAGGCCTGAATCACCTTGACCCCTTGGAGAAGACGATTGTTCATGGAAGAAAGGAAATCTTTATCCATGATGGTATCCGCATCTATGATAACAAAGGCATCGTGGTCTACCTTGGGTATCAAATGTTTGAATCCCCATGAAAGGGCACTACCTTTTCCCATGTCTTCAGGGGCCCAGCGCTCGAGACACTGCACCCCAAAGCCACGAACTATCTCTGCAGTGTTGTCCGTACAATTATCTGCAATGACTGTTACATCCCAAAGCCGCTTAGGGTATCTGAGATGTCTCATACAAGCCAGACTATGCCCTATGGTTTGCGCCTCGTTATGTGCTGGGATGACAACCAAGAATTTCATTGCTGGCTCCCTGAATTCCTGTTTTTCCTCTGGTATCATTGCTGCTACAGCCAAGACAAATAGATAGATAAGCACCAAGAGCAACAATATTCCTATAATAGAGAAGAAAAGATCCAGGACCATCTCACCAACCCGACTGCCTGATTCTCTGTCGTATTACCATTGCCATGAAAATCACATTACCCACGAGATATCTGCGCCAAAGCCTCCTTGGCTCAGCAACGAGGCGACACAACCACTCAAGACCATGATCGAGCAACAGGCGAGGCCCCCTGGGGGTCCTACCAGAGAGGAAATCAAAGAGTCCACCAACACCCCAGATCACCTTAGGCCCGAGGTGGTTACAGTATCTATCAATCCATAGCTCCTGATACGGTGCACCAAAACCCACCAACAATATATCGGCTTGGCTTTCATTCACCTTGGAGATAATATCCCATGTGTCATGTCTGGGAAAATAGCCATGTTGTGTCCCGACTATCTTTAGATCCGGATACTTAGCCATTAGTTTTGTTGCAGCCCGGCTGGCAACCCCTTCTCTGGCACCGAGAAAAAAAACCCTAAGACCTCTTGATGCAAAATGGCTGCAAAATTCTGGCATAAAATCAGCAGCCGTTGACCTGCCAGCAATCTTGAGGCCCAAGATCTTGGCCCCAATTACGACACCAGCCCCATCTGGATACACGAGATCAGCACTGTTCAGAACCTCCCTGTAGGCCTCGTTCCTTTGCGCGATGACCATGCAGTCTGCATTGACATACATTATCTTCCGCTGTTGGTTCCCAGATGCAAAAGATAGTACGCACTCGAGAAGCTGGCTGGTGTTTACATCGTTTACACCGACCCCGAGAAAATCTACTTGCCTTGACAATAAATCAGGACACTTCATCCAAAACCCAGTCAGTCAACAAGCCTTGACAACCATCAGATCGGACATGGCAGATCTTCAAGAGCGTATCCTGGCAAAATCGAAGATATGGCCCAGGACAGCCTTGGCACCCCTCATTACATAGTCGAGATCTTCAAGACTACGTATGTTCGTCAACTGCCTCAAGACGAATCGAGGGGTAATAAACGATTTGTATATATCACTGCATAGCCTCATCACCTCTTCTGGAGACATATCAGGAGTTTTGAGAACCGGTTCCGTCATGTCGTATCTTTCCCATGAATCAACGGGGGAGAAACGGATCCAGTTATTTTCAATAGCCTCTTTAAAAAGTGGCGTGCCTGGATAGGGAACAACCACTGTGCTCTGAAGCATCTCTGCATGGCCTTTTGCCATGAGGTCTCTGGCCAGGTCAAGGGTCCTTTCCGCATCGGATCGCGTCTCCCATGGATAACCCACCATTACTGTAAGCTGGATGTCCAGACCTGCTTCTGAGGCCAGGCGGCAACCTTCTGTAATGTGTTCCACCAGTATGTTTTTTCTGATCCTATCCAGGGTAGCCTGATTGGCAGACTCCAGGCCGGATTTCATCTTTCTGAATCCAGCCTTTTTCATGAGATCCAAGAGGCCTGGCTCCTTGACGAGAAAATCAAATCTCATGTTGCAAGAAAAAAGGACCTGCTCATTCAGGCCTCGCTCGATCATCCCGTTACAAAACTTTCTCAACCAGCTACCAGCAGGAAAGTTACCAGTATCATCAAAGATCTCTCTGACACCAAAATCCTGCACAAGCATCTCTATCTCATCCAAGAGACTGTCAACACTGCGGACTCTGAATCTCGGATACAAGGTGGTCCATGAACAAAAACTGCACTTGCCCCATTGGCAATCACGTCCGGCCATAGTGTACCTAAATGGCTGGCGCTTCTTCCACTTTTCAAAATAGAGATGGGCCTTGGTAAGCTGCCTGTCTATGAAAGGAAGGGCGTCGAGGTCTCCACTGAGGCGAAATCTGCCAGTGTTTTCTATGTCGTCGGCCTTTCTATAGTAGATCCCAGGTGGCATAGCCCTTAGGCCTGAGAGGGCATCTACCATGGCCATGAGTGAAAAATCATAGTCCCCACCAGTTAGGACAAAATCCACCTTGGATCTTTCAAGGGACTCCTCAGGAAGCGCAGTGACATGATCCCCCAGAAGTACTACTTTTATAGCAGGATCTATCTCCTTGATATGGTCGATGATCGTCCAGTGTAGTTTTACCACAGGGGTCTTTGTCTCAATAACCAATAGATCGGGACGAACACTGTCCACCTCTTTAAAAAAGTGGCTGGAGGGCAGCTGCTCTGCAATGCCATCGTACCAGATCACATCATGGCCTTTCTTGCTCAAAACAGTCGCAGCCGAGGCCATGACCAAGGGATATATGTATGAACCAATGCTCATCCATTGAAATTGGCGATTCTGGGTGAGCATTGGACTGCCTTTTCCCTGCAAGGCAGGGTAACCAATCATAATCTTCATGATCTTTTAACCTGGATTATACACTTCAATTGCCTGAAGATTTCTCTATAGAGATATTGAATGATTAGCCTGTAAGCTACATGAACCTGGTTTAACACTGACAATAGAGCAATATTTTACCTCAATACGATACCTATATGTCATGCAGCACCTCGACCCTTCAGGACAGCAGGTATGGTCTTGAGCAATATAATGAAATCCAGCCCAAGAGACCATTGATCTATATATTTCAGGTCCAACTCTATCCACTTTTCAAAGGGTATGTCACTTCTGCCACTTATCTGCCAAAGGCCGGTGATGCCGGGTCTCACGCTAAAACGCCTGTTGAACCAGCGCTGATCAAATTCCTTGTAATCCCTTACAGGCAGGGGGCGAGGACCTACCAGGCTCATGTCCCCTTTGATCACATTTATTAGCTGGGGTAGTTCATCAATACTGCTTCGCCTCAAGAACTTGCCTATGGGGGTTATCCTGGGGTCATTTCTTATCTTAAAGACAGGCCCGCTTGCCTCGTTAAACTTTTCAAGATCTTTTTGCATCTGTTCAGCATTTGGAACCATGGTGCGAAACTTATATAGGCGAAATAGCCTTTTATTTATCCCTACTCGTTCCTGAACAAAGAAAATCGGCCCTGGAGACGTTAGCTTGATGGCCAAGGCCACCACGAGAAATAGAGGAGACAATGCCACGAGTAGTACCGATGCTATACAGAGATCTGCCAATCTCTTCACCATCAAGGCCCCGGAATTCATATTGCCTGTATAAAGGCTTATGAAGGTATCCTCGCCGAATTGTTCGATCTTGGATTTGGCAAGGCTGATAAAAAATAGATCTGCGACCAAGCGAACGATTATGCCTTGTTCCACACATAGATCTATTATCTGATTGTAAACCCGATAATAATCCTGTACAGGCAGACAAATTATAACTTCATCCACTACATTGTCCCTGATATACCCATCCAGATCCCTCATCGAGATCAGGGGATATCTCTGGCTTATGCCTCTATTATTGGCTGATCGCCATTTCTCGTCCACGAATCCAATGATATCGTATCCAAGTTCTGGTCTATCTATAAGTCTCTCGGCAAACTTGAGGGCCTCGGCATTGGTACCGACTATGAGCAGCTTGCGGATATTTCTGCCATATTGTCTGATGCGTCCCAGGACATATCTTATGAGTATCCTGCTCAGGATCATCACCACGGTACTGACCAACCAGAAGACCAGAAGGAAAAGTGGGGTGACCAAGATTATATTGAAGATCAAAGAGACAAGATAGAGGGCCAGGGTCCCAAGGGAAGTTGCCTTTAAAATATCAAAGAATTCGAGCCAATTCGACGAAAGTCTCTTGGAATAGTAGAGACCAGACATGGAGAAAATGATGTGCCACATGAAAAGCAGGGCTGAGAAGAGCATGGCATTTTTGAGGCTTATCCTGATAGCCAGAAATTCTTCCAATGAGACCACGCCCAGCTCCCTGTGAACCACTATGGTGGCAACAGCAAATGCTAAGACTACAATGATGAGATCTGCTAACTGAAAAGTTCTCAGCAGAAAACGCCGTCTATAATGATGCAAGACGATCCTCCCAGACTAAAACAAACATATGTCTCTTTGTAGGTGGGAAAAGGGCAATTCAGGTTGAATAGACTCTGACCCACCTGGAGCCTTTGTCTATCATGCTCTCTGAAAGCTCCTTGTGACCTAAAAATCGAGAAATTATCCCTTGAACAATTAAATCAAAAAAACAACAAGCTAATTATAACAATTAGTTATTGGAAGTTATGCAAGTCAATCATGCAGGCAAGCTGCGTAACGGAAAAATGTAACAAATTGAATCCACAAAGGCAATATGTCCTATATATGAGCTATCGGCTTTTTGATAAAAAACTCTAAAAAAGGGCATTGGTGGGCCAGATATGTACTCACGATATGTCGTCACAGGATAGGGGGATCAAAACCCATCCGCCCTCTCCACTACTCCTCATCTTTGACAATCTTGAGATATGAAACGATTTTACATCATGGCTGAAACCCATTGGAGAAGTCGGTAAAATTTTAAGTAGCACTTGTAACATTTTAGTGTTATCATCATGAAAAATTTCGTAGGAGATTGAAAGATGCTCAGACAGTCCAAATCCACTATCTCAAAGACAAAAGGCATTTTGTTGTTCTTTGTTCCGGCCTTCCTGTTCATAGTCATGTGCTCTGAGGCCTTTGCCCATTCACCCGTACTTTGGTGCTATGTGGAAAATGGCCGGGTATATGTCGAGGCCTTTTTCATGGGGGGGGCCAAGATCCAGAATGCCAAGATCTATGTCGTGGACAAAAATGGGAAAAAGTTACTCGAAGGGAGAACAGACAAGAAGGGACTATTCAATTTCAAACCCCCTATAAAAGACGATATGACCATATTATTGAGGGTAGACGCCGGTCACAATGCAGAATTCAAGTTGACGAAGCAGGATTTTATAGACGCAGAAAAGGAACAGAAACAGCAAAAGTGAAAAGGTTGCCCCCTAAAAATGAACAATTCTGTTTTCAGTCTTAAGAAGAGCGTCTATTTACCTGTGGACCCCTGACCATAAGCACCCTGTTTCCTTCGGACATGTCCTCCACGCACAGCCCTTACCAATAGACGCCTCTTCTTAAACCCGCCCCGATATGGCAATCCGGTAGAAAAATCAACTACCCATGCCATATTCGGGGCCTTTTCATAGGTGGTACTGGACCAATACGCCTCAGGCCGTGCGCCTGGGAAAAACCTGGTATCAATCATTGGGGCAGTAGAACCATACCGCACAATACTTAAAAGCTCTCTTATATTCGGCAATCTCCAGTCTGCATGTCCTCCGAGCTCGAGTTTCTCACAATAACGAAGTGCCTCTTTCCAGGTCATGGCAAGTGCTTCACCTGCCTGAAAGGTAAGCCCAGTTGCGGTATCTGTTACAGTGCCATTGCCGGAATCGACAAGATCTCCAAAGTCTAAGGTCTGTCCCCTGACTGCCAGGACCTTTAATTTGGCATACTTGTCAAAAAGCCTGATCACTATCTTTTCTGAACAAAACCCAAGGGCATCTATACTTGGATATTCCATGGTAGTGATGGACCAGAAACAGTCATGGGGATCTCCTGCTGCATTGAATACAGCAAACACAATACCTGGATCTGCACCATAGTTGGCCAAGGTCTCTAATTCCCTGGCAGTAGGAAGCCGCCAATGGCCTGTATCTGAACCATTTCCTCCAATTGCCTGGGCACAATCCACCGCCTTGCTCCAAATGGAAGCCTTGCAATTGGCATTTTGCCAAACCAGACCTGTAACACGATCTACCACAAGATACTTGCCTTCTATCCTTTCCACTGAATAATCAGGGGGATTTATGAGATAGTTTGCGTCTTGTCCGAAAAAGGATTCCCCAGGCCCTGGACAGGGTATCCTTCTGCTATTGTCAAAACAATGAATCTGCCCTGTATCTGGCAATACCCAAATACTCTCTTTTGCAGGCCTTGGCTCATCAGTGGCTGGGCCTGATGCCTCTTTTGACAAAACCATTGTTGGCAGCGCTGATATTATGAGCAAAACATAGAAAATTTGTCTTATATAGTTGGCCATAGTCCTTTATCTTATTATGCTGTGGGCCACTCCGTGGCACTTGCCGCACGAACCGAATTTTTTGAACATGGCCACTGGATGTGGCTGCCCGTGACATTGTCTACATCGTTTAATGGTCTTGTGCTTGCCTGGATGACATTTCGTACATCTTAGCTTGGAGTGTTTCGTATGACTTTGTTTTAGCATCTCCAGTGCTTTCCTGTGACAAAGACCACACGTATTGTTGTCCGTATTATTGGGATAGGTGACATTTAATGCCTTGTGGGGAGGATGACACCGGGTGCACTGATCCAAGGGTGTCTCCGATTCTTTATTGCCTGCGGCCACAGGAAACACCCCCTTGTGGGGCTGGTGGCATTCCAGACACTTGGGGATATAGCCGTGCCTGGTATGGTGACAGGCAGTACAATACAATTCCGTGTGCTGGGTGGTATATGTTTTTATCTCTTTTTCGAATTGTGGGTGACATACCCTGCATCCTTGGGATAGAGAAAGGGTGGCTGGTATATCAAGGGGCGTATGGGCCTCTGTATGGCAACTGCTACAATCTGTAAGCTCCTCACCATGCGGGTGATCATGACATCTGGTACACTTTGGCAAGACATCCTGGTATCTGGTCCTTCCAGGGACGAAGACATGGAATTTTTGATGGCACTGTCTACATGCAACCCCTCTGTGTGCAACACCATTTTCCCTCAAAAGACGTGCTATTATAGGATGACACTGCATGCATTGTTGCCTTGTCAATCTTGCCGTATCTGGAGGATAGAGGGATTGATCCTCCTTATCCAGGGCCTTGGCACCCGGAGACATTATGAACAAACTCGTGCCTAACAGCAGACACAATAGCAGCCATATAAAGACAGACCTCATCTGTTGCCCCCGTGGCTATTTACCCCTGGCACGAGAAGACAACCCAAGTCCCTATTTCGAAAGCCTGCAAAATACGGTATCTCAAGCCTGCTCGCCATTCCTTTTGCAGGAGATCTGTCCGATAGAGTAAAATCATATCTATCTGGATCTAAGAAAAGGGGATCTGCCAAGATATCTCCTGAACCCTTTGCAGGACAACCTCCATATTGAAGCCTCCGAATAAGAAAGGAATAGTCCCTGCTTGGTCTGTAATCAGGGGTTTGCCCATTTGCGAAAAGCAGGTTGTGAGATGCGTCCCTGCAATGATAGGTCATAATGGCTGCCCGCAGATTATAGGCGATGATATTGTTTTGGATATCCATGGTACCATTGTTGTCAATCCTGATACCTGCACCTTCAAAATCACTTCCATTGGCAACAATGGTGTTGTGATAGATCCCAAGGGATGAATATTTGGTATGATATTCGTCCCCAATGCCACATACGATACCCGATTCATAATTATTATAGATCCAGTTGTTACTTATCCCTATGCTTCCCGTTACTCCACCTTGAATCAGAATGCCGGCCCTGGAATTAAAATAGATCTTGTTCTCGAACACATCTATTACAGGAAAAAAATCATCATGGCTGATGGCAAATAGCCCAGCACTGCCATTTGAAAAAATCGTATTCCTCCTGGCAGTAAGTATGGTGCTGCCCTCTATACGAACTGCCGATTTCCTGTTCTGAAAGATCTCACAACCAGAGACATCGACTACCACCTTAGAACCGGGATTGGGAGATACGAAGAGGCCAGCCTGCCCATTCAGAAACATCCTTGAATCGATCAGTTGTACTTTGGTGAGGATAGCCCCTATCTCATCCCTTATCCTTATACCAGCGGTCAGGTTCCGAAAGAGTTCGGATCGGCGTATCCCTATCCTTTTGGCATCAACCACATCGATTCCACTGGTTTTGTTCTCATAGATCCTGGAATATAAAATCAATACGTCTGCGTGCCGCTCAAGCCGTAATCCAGATCTCCCATTTCCATAGACCCTGCAATTCTTGATCAATACAGGGGTTGATCCCCTGACCCTCAACCCTCCGCGATTATTCTGAAATATCTCGTTTGCCTCAACAATGATCTGACGTGATGATAAAACGTCGTCTTCACCTTCCAACCCCCTATGGATAGCGGATATCTCAATGCTGGCATCGGATAGAGTCCCAGTCCTTTGGCAAAACTGCTCCATCGTACTGCAACCACAAAGCAAAAACGCAAGTGTTGTGAAAAACGCCAAAACTATATTTTGAACCGGGCCCTTTTTCATCTATTCCTTCATTGCCTTTGGCTACTACGCCCTTATTTGGCTAAAAAAAGGACTTGGAAAAACCAGCATGTATAACGTAGTCCTCACACCAGCCCTCATCCTGCTTTATGAGAGGGACCTTTGCGCCTACTTCAAGTTTTAGTCCCTTGGCAACAAAAAACTGAAGGCTGGGAGAGACAAAGAAACTGTTTCCTCCCCTGTCGGTAAGCCAGGTGTCAATGGGCACGGGACCAGCCGGAATATGCCATGGGGAATAGAATTCCGGCCTGCCCTTCATGACAATAATATGCTGTTTTCTCCTGACGTGCCCTTGCCACCTATAGTTGAATTCCAAGTCACCATAAACACTGGGGTTGAACTGGTACATGAATGCCAGGCCTATATTGAATTCGTCGCCCACATTTTTTCCATTGGTGAATTTATAGGACAGATTGGCATTTGTAAAAACAGGCCCTGTGGCCATGCTGAATGCAAGCCCTGGCATAAAATCCACGCTACCTGAACCAAGAGGTATCCAATGCCATATCTCCTGTTTCCATACATGCTTGTCTCTACCCTTCGCATTCTGATCTCCAGTAGGCAGTGAAATGAGATTGAAGATGGAAAGATGGACCTTTCTTCTGCCCCACAAGTGGTATTTGAACATCAAGACAGTGTCCCCAAATCCAGAGGCATCCAACTCGGCTGTCTTGTCTTCTCCAAGTATGGCTCCCAGGTCCACATGGACGGTCTTCCAGAAGTATTTACCGACTACCCCTACTGTAAACTTATCGGTTACCCCGTAACGTAGTCCCATGATCCAGACGCGGATTCGTACATCTCTTTCTTCAGGTGAATAAAACATGGGTACGTATTCGTCGAACATGTCTTGTGTAATATCCGCGGTCTGGCGCCAGTATCTGAACTGAAAATCAAAAAGGGCCTTGCCAGCAGGCATGGGAAAGGCAGAAATCCTGTTAAAGGAGGGATTTGTCACAATTCGGTAGTATGGTGGTAGCTGGAAATCAAACCTATGTAGCCTCTTATAGACATATTGAAGCCGATTCTGGGCAGCAGGATAATTGGGAAACATTGCAAGGAGGGCCGTATACTGACTCGCTGCAAGTTCAAGTTTACCTTCCAGTCGATAGATCTCAGCTATATTTAACATACAATCTGCCAGGAGATCCCTCGATCCAGGTCGGGCCATGATGGTTTTACTCGAAAGGATCCTGATCTTGGCATCCTCGAATTCTTCCAAGGCCTCATCAAGTCTACCCTGCTTCAAGTGCACCTTTGCCAGACTGACGAGGGCCTCCACAAGATCTGGGCAGGCCTTTAACGCCTTGTCAAGATAGAATTCCTGTCTGGGCGAATTATCCGACAGTGCCGTTGCCTCTTGTAGCCATTGCCAGGCCTCGTCACACCCATCTGCCAGTATGGGAGGCGGTGACAACAGGATGCAAAAAAACACCAAGATAGATAGTATTTTTTCCAAGTGAGGCATTTTTCTTTTACAATCTCAATAAGTGCACCACTACTGCACTGTTATTCATCATGGCTCAATGTCAGTCAACATAAGGAAAGGCTCGTTTGAGCCCCCTACCTTTTCCTCAGAAAAGACCTCCCCCATATCACAATCGAGATGGAAAACAGGAAGGCCCTTGGCCTTCAAAGCCTGCGAAGTTTTCCAGACTTTGTGATACTCTGAACGAATATAAAGAAAATAATAAAAAAATACAACGTTGACCCAGTGAGTAAAAGAATATTCTGGGGGATGAAAAAGAAGATCTGGATGTTATTCCAGTCAGTGTCCACAGACCATGCACGAGGATTTTTTGGAAAGCTTAAATTGTTGAAATTTCATAGTGGAAAAATCCATGATAAGTAGCCTGCCTTTCAGGGCCATCTTCTCGCCAGTAAGAAAGTGTATTGCCTCTATGGCCTGCATACTACCTATGGTACTGGTGACTGCCCCAAGCACAGGCGTAGAAGAGGTCACTGGTGCTTCTGGAAATATACACGAAAGACAGGGGGTATTGGGGGGATGAAAGACAGCCAGTCTGCCCTCCATACCCCAAACGGCACCATGCACGAGTGGAATCTTTTTTCTGATAGCACACTGGTTTATGGCATATCTGGCCTCGAAGTTATCGAGACAATCTATAATTATCTGGGCATCGGCAACCAGTGCATCTACATTTTCAGGCCTGATCTTTTCATAGAGGGCCTCCACTTGTGTATCAGGATTCACTCTCTGTAGATATCTCTGGGCTGTTGGTGACTTTTCCAGGCCAATACATGTGTTGTTGTAGAGAAATTGTCGGTTGAGATTGGTAACATCCACCTTGTCCGAATCGCAAATGGTTATATGACCTACGCCTGCCAAGGTGAGATTCAAGGCTACGGGGCATCCCAAACCACCTATGCCAGCAATAAAAACCCTGCTTTTTTTTAGCCTTTTTTGGGCCTCTGCACCCCAGCCATCCAGGATTATCTGGCGCTGATATCTTTCGAAATTTTCTGTCATGGGCATACACTGCAAGAGCCATCGATTCCAGAAAGGGGACAAGTCCTTTCAACTTCTATATCTCGTCCCCCCAAGCGCTCCAATACATCATTAACTACATTCATGGTTAAAAAGGAAGACTTACCCACATGCTTCGAAGGATCTATCAGGGCTTCAATCTCGCTCCTCGAAAAATTTTGTCTTATCTCGGGCAATTCAAACAATAGATCAATAAGGAGCTGCCCAGTATCCACAGCTCTCATGGCAACCTCATATATGATGGTATGGGCCTTGTCCTTACCCAATTTCTTACCGAGATAGAACATGAGGGCCTCTGTGCATATAAGTGGAGCGGCACTTAGGGCATTTTGTGATATCCTGTCCTCATATACAATGAGATTGGACAAGATATCTTTCATGAAAGAAAGTGCAGCACAGAGATATTGTGCAGAATCTGCAACGCTCACCCATTCGAGCCTAACGGCCCGATAATCCCTTTCGTGTTCGTTTACTAGGCCTTCAAATCCCAACATTGCATTTGCCTTGGTGAGCCTGGCCAAAACCACCACCTGTTCACACATCTCGGGATTTCTCTTGTGTGGCATAGTACTTGAGCCGAGTTTCCCATGATGAAATGGCTCCTCCATCTCACCGATTGGACTCCTGGCAAGGCTCCTTATCTCATCAGCTATCCTGGCCAGGGCACCAGTAACAAGGGCAACAATATTCAAGAATTCGCAGATTCTGTCCCTGGAATTGTGCCAAGAAGTCCTTGGTACCCCTAGGCCCAGTCTATTTGAGAAATCTTCCAGGAGTTCCACAGCCTTTGCCCCAAAGGAATCCATAGTTCCAACCCCACCAAAGAGTTGGGCGACGAGAATCCTTTTTTCAGATTCCAGGATCCTTTCGAGATCCCTCCAAAGCTCATCAAGCCATACAGCCATCTTTAGACCCAAGGTCATGGCCAGGGCATCCTGGGTATGGGTACGCCCTATGATGACCAAGTCCTTGTATCTCTCTGCCAGCCTTGCAAGATGACGGATTATGAGACGCAGATCTCTCTTTGCAATTGTCATTATATCTTTCATTTCAAGCACTTGTGCTGTATCCTGAATATCTTGTGTAGTAGCTCCAAAGTGTATGAAGCCCCGGCTGGATTCTGGACACAATCGGGACACTGCGTTCAACAAGGGCATGAGGGAGTGATTTGTTACACGGAGATCTCTTTTTATCGAATCAAGGTCTAATTTTTTAATGTCGGCTGCTGTACGGATATCAGCGGCGGCCTTTACTGGAATGATTTCCATTCGGGCCTGGACCTCTGCAAGCGTTGCCTCTACGTCCAGCCAGCGCTGATAACGGTAGAGATCGCAAAACACCTTCTTGGCCTCGACAGTAGAATAGCCTCTGGCGTAAAATCTGGAATCTGTTATATGGCTTATGGGATTACAGGCTATCACAGAAGGAAACCATCCTAATCTTTACGAGATTGACTACTTATCTTATCGGTCTATTATCAGATTTCATGGCTTAAGATACAGATCAATCCAAAGCCCTGGCCTTCTTTGTCTCTTCTATCGTAAGAGCAATGATCTGCCGAGCATTTCCTACATAGAGCTCTGGCCTGTCAAGGATATCGAGATCACCTTCTGTGAACACTCTGGCCATTGTTGGATCCTCTAAAACTACCTCCTTGAGACCCCTTTGACGCTCTTTGGCAATTGCAACCAATTCAGACACCTTCTCCATGGCATCCATCTTTCCCAACTCTTCTGCCAGTCTGAACAACAGCCATTCTGCCACAATGAATCCCCCAGCCGTATCGAGATTAAACCTCATCCTTTCCACATCCACCTCCAATCCCGATAGCACTGCCTTGATATAGCTGACGGCAGCCCCAGAATATATGCAAAGTTGAGGCATAGCCAACCATTCCGACCACAGACAACGAGGGTCCCGTTCGTGTTCATGGCACATCCCTTCCACCACTACGTGGGCCAGGGCATTTACATGTTGGAAAATGGCAGCCACCCTCTGACAGATGACAGGATTTTGTTTGTGAGGCATGGTGGAACTGGCAGGCTGGCCCTTTGGAGGAGGCTCCCTCAACTCCCCTACCTCGGTCTTTTGTAATTGATAGATCTCATTTGCCATCTTACACAATGTAGCAGTGAGCATTGAAAGCGAAGTAGCCATCTCTGCCATGCTATCTCTCCTGGTGTGCCAGGCAAGTGGATGATAATCCAGGCCGAGCCTTTCGAGTGTCTTTCTGGCTATTTCAATGCCTTGAGGTCCCAGGGATGCCAAGGTGCCAACAGCACCTCCAAACTGACCAAAACGCAGACTGGAAAAGAGATGTTTCAGTCTTTCGATATGGCTCCTGATCTCTTTGAGCCACACAGCCACCTTGAGACCAAAGGTAATGGGAAGGGCTTGTTGTCCATGGGTCCTGCCGACCATGGAGGTATCTTTATATCTGTATGCGAGTTCAAGGCAATATCCTTCCGCATCTTCGAGATCCCTGACAATTATGCCCAGGGCCTGTCTGAGAGCCAGGACCTGAGCTGTATCCAGTACGTCTTGTGTAGTTGGGCCATAGTGGACGAATTGTCCAGCATCAGCCTGACATGCAGCCCTAAGGGCCTTGATTACAGGGATCAGGGAATTACGGCTTTTTTGGTAGCCCGTACTTATCATATCAGGGTCCAAACAGTCGAGTGTGGCCTTTTTTCTTATCTCAGCAGCCGCTTCCCTTGGTATGATACCATTTTCAGCCTGGACTTCGGCAAGAGCAGCCTCAAAATCCAACCATCTTTGTACAACGGCTTTTTCATCAAATATCTTTCTGAGTTCAGGGGTACTGAAGACATCCTGATTGAATTCAAAATCGATTGGATGAACAGCCATGGTTTCTTTTCCAAATCCTTCGTGATCTTACCCCTTCAAGGGACATAGCCGCCTCTATCCAACAGGGGGTCAAGTAAAGACAATGGGGACCTCTTGTTCTTTCATACCTTCGTAAAAGGCCCTTATTATGGGTTTCGATGGATCGACCAAAGAGACGATGAAGCAATACATATTGGTGTTTTTTGCCAGGACCATGTCCAACTTGGTAGGTGTATCCCGGAGGGGGTCATGGTCCCAAGGGACAATGTGCATGTGATATGTGCCTATTGCCAGCAGTCCTTTACCGTCACACATATCATAACACTTCCTTAGTTCTTCCGGATCGGTGATCCAGCCTCTTTGGGAGAGGGGTGTCTTGGAGGCCACTGCATATTTGGCCATGACATTGTCCATGTAGGTCTTGAGTGGTTCGATCATACGGGCATTCTTCTTGAAGATGAAGATCTTCTCCACCAAAGCCACTTGGTCGTGTACCTTGCCAGCAAGCAGGCCATAGGCCCTTTTCACCTCGGTTTCCCCAGGCAGATATTCACCTGCCAGTTTCCTCCTACAGTGGGACTTGATCTCCTGCCAAAGATCAGTGGGCAAAAGTATCTCTTTTAGATGTGACAGGTTGGTTATCTGATTTTTTTCCATCATCCTCCAGCTATGGGAATAATCAAAGAAACTTCGTCATCCTTCTCAAGACCTATATGGCTCCATTCGTCTTGATTTGTCTTCACCAGCTGGCCGTTTATAAAGATTGAAAGCAATGCTGGCTGTTCACGCACAATGCATAATCCATTATAACGATCAAACAATCTTTCCATTGTGTTTGCCAGATCGGGGGCATCAATGAATATCTCCCGTCTGTTTTCCGTATATCTTCTCAAAGGGGATGGGATAATAACTCTTGCCATAACTTATCCTGATGTCTCCAACACTTCTGATAGGGCCTCTGGTATAAACTTGATAATTTCCGCTATCTGGGTAGCAGGCGTGGGGTTCGATAGCTGCCCTGCCCTTCTGTTGGCCCTGCCTGCAATTATGCAGGCATCAACAGGGTCCCTGCCAGCATATATCAGGCCGCTTATCATACCGGTTATTAGGTCTCCTGTCCCGCCCACTGGCTCCATAGTCTCTATAGCGGGTTCTTCTATAGCCTCAACAATCTCCCCGTTATGACATATATAATCGACCCTGCCCTTAACGAATAAGGTAGAAGGGGCATTGCCAGTAGAATAGGCCCTTCTAATCAATTCTGTAACATCGTCTTCCATGTGAAAGATTGCCCCCCTTGTAAAGGCAGGATGATCCGCTTTTTCATCAGCCAGAAAGGCCAACTCTCCGATATCTGGAGTGAAGACGTCGTAAAAAGAGGCATCTCCTCCAGCCTTGGCCACATACATGGAACCTGCATCAGCAATGAGGATGGGTCTTCGTACCATTTTCTTTATAGATTCCAATACCTTTTTATTGAGTTTAAGATCTGGCATAACGTAATGGAGTGTCATTACATCCACATCCATAGAAGGCAGATTCTCCATAAGATAATGGTATATAGCCTCACTGCCTGCCCTCTTGCCTATGTCTCCAGCAATTAACCCAATCGGTCTTTCAAGACCGAGGAGTTCACATACCTGACAAGCAGCAGTCATCATGGCCTCGTTGCCCCTGTTGATCGGCAGTTTTGAGCCATCGACTTCAATACCTTCAGGTGAAAAATCGATGGGACCTATTTGAAGGTTCATCTTGTCCACAGGGACACTACCTGCAAGCAGCAACATGGCCTCTAATCTCCTATAAGCCTTATGATCTCTTCCCGGGCAGTATTGAGGGAATAGGCACAGAGCGAAAAGCCAACCTCCCCAGGATCCGGTGCATCGCTAAGCCGTTTGCCCAGCATGGAGGTAGCCAAAAAAGGTACGTCAGGACAACCTCCTCCTGAAATATTCACTATCTCTTTTGTCTCCTTATCGACAGTCATCTTCATGTTAGCGGCCCTGACCATGAGATATCTTCCAAAATCCTTCACCCGCACAAACTGAAGTGGCTCCATACCCTCAGAGGTAATAGGCACCACATCCATGGGAGAAAGGCCTACGGAATGCAGTAGTTCCACTATGGCTGCCTCAGATTCCAGCGGTATCTCGACACTGAGATCGCAGCCTGTCCTGTAAGATGGTGGAGGGCTGACCACCCTGATTTCATAGCCCTCGTCTCTCAAAAGTTCCTCTACTGCAATAACCGTAGTTGGATGGGCAAATATGAGAAGCCCGCGATTGGCCTTATTGGACTTGCTATCGACCTTTTTCTTCTTCTTCCTGAACCACTTGATCATCGAACCTACTCCATCAACTTAATGTGTTTGCCTGTCTGGCCTCTTTATTATGGGCCTACGATAATATAATACAACGACGACACAAACAATAAGACCAAGCAATACCGCTATCCTACCGCTAAAAGTGGTACCTGCAGACGTTGACCTTATGGACCAACCAATTGCCAAGGCCGCCCCTGAAAGCATCCCGAGGCAGGTTATAGCGGCATCTACATCTCCTTGCCCTGCCTTTATCACCTGTCTAAATGGACATCCATCTATGATAACAGAGGCAAACCCCACTAATAACATTGCTATAAATGTCCATGCATGTTCAGTATGGGAAGCCGGTTGCCCATTTAACCCGAGATGAAACTGGCCTGTAACCATGCTTAGAAGCAACGCAGAACCAAAGGCAGCTATTACCCCCATGAGAAGGGTTGGCTCTTTGACCAGAAACATATTCCTGAATCCACCTGTAATACACAGCCCTGATCTCTGAGCCGAGCATCCAATGACAAAGCTGATGGCCAATGACCAAAAAATGGGCGCATGCCGAGCAGCTGGCCCTGTCTGTCCAAAGATTATGAAAGATGGCCTGACGAGAAGAAAGATCAAAAGAAGCAAGGCAAACACAGGGAACACATATCCATTGATCTTGGGTAATTCTTTCTCCCTGTCCAGATGGACCCCCGCCCTGATATATCTTGCACCCAACCAAACCCCCACCATTAGACCCAGAAGAGCAGCCACAGCAGTCAGATCTCCTGCACCCAATCTCTGGATCATCTTGATGGGACAACCGATGAAAACAGCACAGCCTACGATGATAAAAAAACCAAGAAAGAACCGTATTACAGGAGAAGAACCTCCAGTGACGCGAAAACGCTTTGTCACAATGGCCATCACAAAGGAACCCAACACAAAACCAATGAGTTCTGGCCGCAAATAGCTCATCCTCACGTGGTCATGAAGCTGCATGGCACCTGCAAGATTTTCCAGGAAACAGGACAGGCATATCCCAGAATTGACTGGATTGCCCAAGAGGGTGAGCAACACACAGCCTGAGCCCAGCAATATACCTGTGATAATCGAGATATCCAGAAGTTTCTTCACCACAGGCCTATTCACAACCTCCTGCTATTCTCCTCTGCAGATAATAGATGTCATTGATGGCGGTCTGGATCTTGGTGTCGTTGGGCTTTAATCTCTTTTCCCTATTCAGTTTTCCCCTTGCATTTGAAATGAGCTCCATGATCTCGTCACCTATATAGAGCGGGGTCTTTTTATCCACATAGTCTGGGTCCTTCTGAACTGCCTTGCGGTAACTATGGATAGCATCGGCAAGGCGGCCTTGTTGGTAATAGAGCCTGCCAAGAAGTACCGAGGCATAAGCGTCAGAGGGATTGTTGGCCATTATCTTTCTCAATTCTTCAATAGCCTGTACTGACTGCCCAGCTTTCTGAAGAGATATGACCTTGCCATAAAGCCAGGCATTTCTGGCCATTTGTTTTTCGTACTTTCTTTTGAGGATAGCCTTTTTTGTAAATTTCGGATTAACACTGCCTTGGACTTCAATCTCATGCTGGACCAACATACCTACTGTAATAACACTGAGCACCAAAAGCACTGCTATATTGATCTTGTAAAACCGGTCCACTTCTCTATTCTCCTATATCTTTACGGCGAAGATCAGAGAGACAACAACTGACAAACATGGAGACATTTGCCAGTATATCTTGTTATTCTAATCACTTAAGAGAATACCTGCTCCAGGTACAGGAGCGGAGACAAAATTGGTGAAATCCACTTTTCCCAATGACTGATCACTGGCAGCATCCCTTATGAGGCGCCTTATCTTGGATGGATCAATACTGCCCCACCAGTTGCCCTGGGCATCAACATCCTGTTCCTGGCCTTCCAGCAGGGAGATATTATAATCGAGATTATTAGCAATATTGTTATCCCTAATAATAAGATCCCTGACGGAATAGAGGATTATCCCCTTACCGTTTCGGACTATATTGTTAAAACGAATAGCACAGACACCACTTTTTTTGGCAAAAATGCCAAAAAATTTATTTCCTATGATGTCATTGTGGGATACCACAGGGCTGGTGCCACCGCCTATTAGAATACCACCGCCATTGTTCCAGAACTTGTTGTAAAGGACAGACACAACGCATTTAAGCTCTACACCCTTTATGTTCTTGAAGCCAATGGCCACTCCATTATCGTGGAATGTGCAATGGGTGACTGTGACTTGAGCGGAATGACAATGAACTGGGGTATGACCATAACTTATATCGCAGTATTCCATTATATTATCCTTGCTACCAATAAAATTGACAGCACCCCAGTCAGCAACAGAAGGGTTTTTCTCCGCACTGGTAAAGACAATAACCTTATCGGGAAGGCCCTGGGCCAAAAGCCGTCCCCTTATAATGAGTTCTGCCCGGGGAAAATGATTTTTTTTGTCGAGGCTGAGCTTTTCTGGACCAAACTTCTTGATCTTTTCAAATGCCACAGTAGTACCTGGCATTATAATGAGAGTAGCCCCCTTCTTAACCCTTACATCGCCTTTTACCAAGACATGCCCCTGCCAAACCGTGTCTTTGCCTATTTCTGTCCTATCCACTACGAGTTGACCAGCAAAACAGCAAGCAGAGAACGTCAAAACAATAAGACTAAATATTAAGATTGTAATTATTGGGTTCTTCCAGCCGGATATAAACATAGGGACTCCCCTTTTTTATCTTGTCTTTGAAAGCAGTTTTATCTCATCTTTTATCTTCTTCTGCTGGATGGGACCTCTTGCCAGAGACCTTGCCCTTTCAAATTCCTTGTTGGCCTCCTCTGTTTTTTTCAGCTTTGCATACGTCAATGCCTTGTGAACATGTACAAGGACATCTGAGGGATTTATCTGCTCCGCCTTTTCAAAATATTCCATGGCAATCTCAGGCTTCCCCTTTTTCAAATACACAAGGCCCATGCCATCAAGTGCATTGAAATTCCTGGGGTCCTTGCCCAGGACCTGCCCGAACTGCTTCTGGGCCTCATCCATCTGACCGTCCAACCAGTAAGCAATGGCCAACCTGTTCTTGGTTTCCAGATCGTCTGGATTCATGAAAAGGGCCATCTTATATTGGAGTATCTGAACGGCTGGTGGATATTTCGAGATATCCCCATGGGCAGAGGCTTGGGATGGAAGTAAGAAAAAAAGGACATAAAGAAGCGAGAAAAAAGAGTAATGAAAAAATTTCATGATTCGTTACCGGTCTGGATTCAAAAACAACTATTCACAGTCAAATGGACATGAAAGCAACCATCAGTCCTTGCGATATGGAGCCATATTACACAGCTTCAATCTTTCACGGATGGGATCATATTCTTTGTCTACAGCCTTGACAAAGCCATCCACCCACATGCGTTTCAACACCTTGAGCACCTCGCCATCCACTAGGACGGTCTCGTCTTTCTTCAGGTTAAGGAGCAGGTCCAATACCTGTTGGCTGAGTTTTGGGTCCACGCCCGGCATCACACCAATAGTACAATATGGCATGGGAATACTTTCGGCTATGACATTAAAGTCGGATTTTCTGACTTTGTGTTCCCTAATCATCTTGTCCAGATCGATCCTTGGGGCAGCACCCACGTCGAATTTACCAAAATAGACACCATAGATGACTTTCTCGTGCTTTGCCGCACCGCTAGGGATTGCATAATAAGAAAAATCTGTCTCAGGATTGAAACCATGTCTGAGGAGCAAGGCATATTGTGCCATATAGCCGAATGGTGCTAATGCAGGACCAAAGATCATACTCTTGCCATGCATATCATCGATTGTCTTGATACCACTGCCTTTCCTTGAAATGATAGTTCCTGTCGCCTTGTATCCATTTCTACCACGCACGTCGACAGCGAGAAGCTTTAGACCAAATTTCTTGTTGAGATCCACTGCAATTATTGAATTGACATGGACAAAATCCACCTTTTTCTGCCTGGCCAACCTCTCAAATTCATAGGTATTTGCCAGTACCATCTCAAACTTTCGACCTGTCTTTTCAGAAAGGTAGGCAGTCAGTGGTGCAAATCTTGCTTGGGACTGCTCTCGGCTGTCACAGATCATGAAGCCTATACGAATGGGTCTCTCATCGCTGAGTCCAGGCGTCTGTGTCCTGTTTTTGCAACCTGATATTAAAAAGGCAGCAACCATGGCTGCCAAAAAGAAAAAGGGCCTTCTGTAAGATTTCATGGCAAAGATCCTAATAAAACGCCTGGCAAAAAATTTCACATAAACAAGTGTATAAATTCCTAAATACGGGCATTTTCTCAGACAAGACCTACATTGTCAAGATGAACTCCCCCATAATAAACACCCCTCAGAATATGTGGAGATCATGGGATCTGTGGACATTAACTCAGGAGAAATAATCAACAAAAGGATGATGAAAAGGTCAAATTTGGCTATATGAGATTTCTGTCCCGGAGAAATTTCTTTATGACCGTCTCGTTGTCTCCGGCCTTGGAATCCTGAACAAGCTTTTTCAGACATTCATCGTCGAGCTTGCCACTTAGTTTATTGATGACTCTATCCAAGATAGGGAACTGATCGAGGACCCTGCTGGAAGTAACCGGGGCTGCCAAAGACCCTTGGCCAAATCCAGGTTTTGGGAGTGTACCCAACGGACCATGATAGCCAAAGGGTTTAAGCCATACCATGGAATAATTGTGTAAAAAATATTGCTTGACCAGGGAATATATCTCCTGTGGACTGGAGGCCTTGCTGGCATCACCTATCTCCAAACTCGCCTGTCCGATATAGTCGATAAAGATATCAGCATCTCCATTTTTGACCATGTCCTTACACGATGAAATATCCTTGCAAGGGATCAAATCCACTGTAGTTCCTGTCCGCTCGTTAATAAAGATTGCCAGCACCGTCCCCACAACCTTTTGATCAACGGAGTTGTCTATGGCAACAGTGAGTATTCGTCCTACACAGCAGTATGCTGAAGTAGATATACTCCCAAGAAAGACCAACAGGACCGCTGTATAAGAAAAAATTTTGGGTATCTTCATGAAGACTTGGCCTCCTGCCTTTTCATTATCCTTAGAATAACCAGTTTTGGAAAGATCCGTAAGCCCCAAAAAAAACATTTTCGGCATAAACAAAATCCTCATACAACACCGATGCCCATGCCCAGAGATAAGCCTCCACAACCATATGATCGAGAAAACATTACAGAAAAAGGACCCACTTCTTTCAGGGACGAACCAATTATCCCAAGATAATACACTGCAAACGGCCGGGAAAAGCAATCCTTTGAATTATTGTATGGTTAGTAGCATGTATCTGACCCCATTGTATTTTCACCATCTATATCTTGCCGAGGAATTTCCACCACAAGAAGTCTAAAGGAAACAAAAGGGATATGGTTATGGCCGCCAGGACCAAGCATACCTTTGCTGCATGGGAAAATCTTTCCCCTGCCAGTTGCATGCCCACGACTATGGGCGGGGCCTGATAGGGAAGAAGAACTGTAGAAAAACCCAGTACCTGTATCCCGATGATGCTCTTGAGTGGAAGGCCAGCAGTTTTGGCAAGGCTTCCAGAAAACTGAGTAAATACCGCAGGCATTGCAGGTAAGGTTGTTGCCATGCCTGTTGCAGTGGCTGCAAGGCTCAGGGAATAAAAATTGCAGAAGGCATTATCTGGCTCCAGGGGCAGAAAGGCAATTATCCTGCTGGCAAGACTGTGACCAACCCCGGAGCGATTGATAACTGTGCCAAGCCCAAGGATTCCAGCAACGAATATGATGGAGGCCCAGTTTACCTTCTGGTTGAACATCTTCTTGTCCACCACCCCAATACCTGGGAGCATGAGAAACACTGCACCCGTCAGGGCCACCCATGCAGGGCCGATATGGTGTAAAAAATCAGTCATCCAGAGGCCGAGAAGGACAAGAAGCGTAATGGAAAGAATTTTTTCATCCCTGCTGAGGGATTCTTCATGACCCACCTTTTGCCCCTGGTGGATCACTGGCATATCAGGATAAAGCCTCACAATGACAACTACTATGATGATGCCTTTCAGCAGACCTAATACAGGGAAATGGAGAAGAAAATAAGGCCCGTAGAGGAGGGATATGTGAAAAAGACTTTCCGATATCCCGATAAGGACCATATTGGGCACGTTTGCCGGCAGTATTGCAAAGGCTGGCAAAAAAGAACCAAGTATTACGGCCAGGACTATACCTGTACGCCCATTGCTGCCAGGTTCAAAGCCAAAATAATCTGCAATGGCCACAGCCAACGGTATCAACAATACAATCCTGCCCATAGCTGATGGCATGAGAAAGCTAAAGCAGACACCACTGACCACCAACCCCCCTATGATCTTGAGATAGGCTCCCTGAAGATGGTATGCAATCCAGCGCCCTACCCTTTTCCCAAGCCCTGTTGATGTTATTGCAGCCCCTAAAACCAATCCTCCAAATATCAACCATATGGCAGATGAACTGAATCCTGAAAAGACCACACCGGGTTTGGCCAGAGAAAACACGAGACAAACCACAAAGAAACACAGGGAGGTTATATGGGGAGGGATGATTCCAGTGGCCCAGAAGGTGATAGTCACGAGACAGACCGCAGCCACTGCTACCTGATGAGATGTAAAGATCACAGGTGGAGCAATTAGCATCCAGACCGAAAGGATGAAAGCTATCAGGATTACGATTGGCTGTATCTTCATCTCTTTTTCAATAAAATGAGCCTGCTCGTCCAAGCATAGGAGACAAAGCATGAAGGGGAGAAGAAATTCATTATAATCTCTATCTTTTTGGGGCAACATAATATAGCATTTAGGGGGTTTCAACGAGGCTTTTGGCCTAAGGACCTGTCTCGATATCTTTGACAGGCCGAAAGCCCATCCATGTGAGATATAACAACGTACGAAGATATGACTACTGCCGATCCAGGAAAAATATTGTGAATAGTTTCAAGATCTGTTAATAAAAGGGTCTTAGAAGACAGAAAAAACAATCAAAAAGCAATCCCATACCTAAGTGACAGGGGTGCCTATAGACTGCCTGAGCTCATTTTCTTTGGTTGTGTCTATGGGCAGATTGACGGGACAGGATTATATCATGGGACAGCAACAAGGTGGAAACAGCAGTCTTCAGGATTTGGTGTGTCAGTTTAAGAGACACAAGCAGGGGATGCTTGTCATATTCGGCATTACAGTTCTTCTGGTCACCCTCTGGACATTTATTCAGTCGCCCGTTTATGAAGTAACTTCCAGGGTGATGGTCAAATATGGCAGGGAATATATCTATAGGCCTGTAGACCTCTTACAAAAAGGTGATGTCCAACCAATACTGAGCTTCAACAGGGACGAAATAATAAATACCGAGCTCCAGATATTCCAAAGCTCGGAATTGATAGCATCTGTCTTACAAAAGATAGGTATAGACAAGATCTATCCCAAAATTGCCCAAAAAGAGAGGGATCACGAAAAGGCCTTGAGCCTTGCTGTAGAGCGATTCAAAAAGGAACTGGATGTCAGCCATATAAAAGGTTCTGGGGTTATAAAAGTCACTTTTGATCATCACGACCCAGACATAGCCGTCAACGCAGTCTCCACACTGGAAGACCTCTTCAAGGAACGTCATCTGCAGATCTTCAAAAGCCCTCGCATGTCTTTTTTGGAGAATCAACTGTCCATCTACAAGGACAAATTACTAAATGCCAAAAAACGATTCGAGGATTTCAAACAGAAAAATCATATTATTTCATTGGAGGAGGAGAAAAAACTCTTGCTTCAGGAATACTCCCAGGTCCATACTCTACTGGTTCAGGGCAAGGGACGTCTTCACGAATTGGAAGAAAAGATCGCCTCGCTGAAGGCCCAACTCCAAAAACTCCCTGTAAACGTAATGTTGTTTAACGAAAAGGCCAATAATATCGAAACGGCCAAGGCACAGCTGTTAGCCCTCGAGCTTCAGGAACGGGATCTGCTTCAGAGATATAGAGAGGACAGCAGGCTCGTAAAAAACGTGAGGGAAAAAATTCATACGGTTCGGGATTTCTTAAATGCCCAGGCCGCCACAAAGACCGAAAATCTCAGAAGCGGCAAGAATTATGTATACCAACAGATAGAGAGATTATTGATAGAGGCCAAGGCTGACAGAAAAGGGCAGATAGCCCAAAACAACTCATTGGAGGAACAACTATCCAATATCGAGGCAGAGCTGAGAGACTTCAGTAAAAAGGAAGCAACGCTTCAGATGCTGAAACAGGCAGTGGAGATTAACGAAAAGAGTTACAAGAATTTTGTTTCAAGGCTTGAGGAAACACGTATCCTCGAGGCCATGGACAACCAAAAACTGGTAAGTGTTGCAGTAATCGAAAAACCCATGAAACCTGTCAAGCCTGCCAAGCCAAAGAAGGCCCTAAATATCCTGGTAGGTATCATACTCGGTGCGGCATTAAGCTTTTTCTATGCCCTATTCCATGACTATTTTTTCCCCAAAAATAGAGGTTTTCAAAAAGGTACAGCCGATGTTACTCCAGAGTAGATACAGTTTTCCATGTAGGAGCCCTTTGTTGTCATACGAGTTGGCCCCCAGAAAGGCCATGCTCATGTTCTGCTTGTTTATCATGGTGTTTATTGCATCTGGTTGCAGCAGCCAGATGGTGAAGGAGCCGGTAATGCCTGAACAACTTGTCAACATGCCAGCCCCTACAAAATCTGTAGAGGCTGCCATTCCAGCCTACATAATTCATGCTGGCGACGAGCTCGAAATCAAATTTTTCTATAATGCCAACCTGAACGAGACGGTCAAGGTCCGTCCGGATGGTCGTATTTCCCTTCAACTGGTCCACGATGTACTTGCTGCTGGCCTTACTACTGAGGAACTTGTAAAGGTCCTAACCACAAAATATTCAAGCCATCTGAAGGCACCAGAGATATCGGTGATTATCAAATCCTTTGATTCCCGCAGGATTTTTGTAGACGGCATGGTCAAGAACCCTGGGATGATTGTTATGGGTGGCTACATGAATCTACTGCAGGCCATAGCCAGTGCAGGTGGACTCAACGATGGCGCACTGGCCAGTCAGGTCCTTGTAATACGCAGAAATGGTCTGAAGCAACCATTCATCATCACTGTCGATGTGGAAAAGATCCGCTCCGGTGAAGATGCCTCCCAAAACATAATTCTTGAGCCATATGACATAATATATGTGCCCAAGTCACGGATAGCTCAAGTCAATACATGGGTGGATCTGTACCTACGAAAGAACATACCTTTCAATTTCAGTGCGGGCTTTTATCGTAGTTTCGACTGATTCGGCACCCGAGAATGCCATATATCCCTGATCATGCACTTCAAGCACCTGAAAAACACTTTTCTTGAATTATTGCATGGTTGGCATTCATCTGATCCTATTGTATCTTGACACAAAACCTGAAATCCCAGTATGCGATAAGCCCTCAGACATTTGAAGCCGTGAAGGAACTTGTAACCTTACCAAGAAGCCTGCCTTACATCTTTGGCAAAATTGTGAGCTGCATAATCCCGGGTTTATCAACCCCATAATAATAGTGCTCGAATCTGAAGTCATTCTAAAGTCATTCTATAGTAGTCCTTTAAAAAATTCTTAATTTTCCCTCTGGTAAATATGGCGACCTTGACTTTGTGAAAAAATAATGGTTTTATTTATAAAATATTAGGGTAGTTATGTATTTTGTATTGGCATAAAGGGAGCGCCAAGCAAGGCCTATGTAGTAATAAATTTCCTGAACAGGGCCTGTATCGGGGAGATAAAAGGGTTCCAACCCATGCATTTCGAAGAGACCAGTTTAATGGCCTGCGGTAGTTCTACAACAGCCATAGCTAATCTCCATTTTGAGGAAAAGAAGAAGGACTTCGACCTTGAGGCCGAATCTTACAAGAGCCCTCTGCCATGACACCAACCATAAAAAGGGCGTTCTATGGATATGCATTCATCTGATATTCACGCTTTTGAGTTGCTTGATCGTGGCACAGAAATGGCCTGGTCGAGTCTATAGATATCCAACAACAGGAACAGCAAAAGGGAATAGGGAGGAGTTATGAGGAAAATCGTTTTTATTATTGCGTCATTGTTGGTTATAGTTCTATCTCTTAATATTGAAAGTGCACGTTGTGAAAAAAATAGCTCAGAACCCCAGTTGCAGAACAGTGACTGTGTCAAATGCCATCCTAAAATAGTACATGAGAATCAGGAGGCTGGAGGAAAGCACAAAACAGAGGTTGGCTGTCTTGACTGTCATGAGGGAGGACATCCACCCCTTGTACCAGGAGAACAGATAATCCCTCAATGTTCCAAATGCCACGAGGGAGAGGCCCATTTCGAACTCAAGGGCTGCCTCAGGTGTCATCAAAACCCCCACCAGCCGTTGAATATCGTCTTCAGTGGCAAAAACAACATGGATGCCTGCAATACCTGCCATCCTGAACAGGTAGAAGAAATCAAAGACAATCCCAGTGCCCACAGTAAGGTCGACTGTACATATTGCCATACAAAGCACGGTTACATCCCGGATTGTCTCAAGTGTCATGAGCCCCACAGAGAAGGACAGAAGTTCCAAGACTGTGTTTCCTGTCACAAGGTTCATCAACCTCTCAATGTCACCTATGGAGAAAACATACCCAACAAAGACTGCGGTGCGTGCCATGGAGACCTGCAGGAAGAACTTGAATCTGGAAAGACAAAACATGCCAAACTCAAATGTGTCTATTGTCACAAAGCCAAACATGGTGTAAGACCTGCTTGTCAGGACTGTCATGGAGTGCCCCATCCTGCACCTATGATGGAGCGCTTCAAGAAATGCACAGATTGTCACATTGATGCGCACGATCTGGTAAAATAGACCAAGGGAGGGGTTTATGAAAAAGAAGTTTTTAACCAGCAGTCTTTTGGTAATCGGTTGTCTGGCCACGCTGTTGCTCTGCATTGCCTGTGCAAAGCAGATCCAGGAGCCTGTCAACCCAGAACAACAGGCCAAGTCACAGGTAACAGCTGCCAGTGAGATGGCCCCTACCACCACGGTGACAACGGAAAAGGCAACGGGAAAACAGCCAGCTGGCGTCGATCTCTACAAACAGACACCCAGAATGCTCAAACCGGTGGAATGCGGTAGCTGCCATAAACGAGAGTATGAAAGGCTTAGAACCAGCAACAGCAAACACCGCTTTGATTGCCTTAACTGTCATACCAAGTTACATGCATATATTCCGCCAAAGAAGAATTATGAGCAGATAATGCCAAAATGCACCAGATGTCATGGGCTCAAACACGGGAAGGCCTTCCCCAAGTGTCTGCAGTGTCACGAAGACCCCCATTCTCCCAAGGATATCCCCTTTGAAGCTGTTTCTAAAAAGATGAAGACCAAATCTGGGAAATCTGTGGTCGCCTGTAAGGTGTGTCATGCGTCTGAAGCCAAAGAAATGGCAAAATATCCCTGTAAACACAACACTGCAGTTGGATGCACGGGTTGCCATGCTGACAAACACGGGGTGAAACCATCTTGTTTGGACTGCCACGAACCCCATGTTGAGGGTCAGACATACAAGGATTGTCTGGTATGTCACAGGCCTCATAGCGCTAAAAACATACTACAGTACCCAGAGGACACGGATAACAAGGTATGCGGTTCGTGCCATTCAGGTATCTATGAAGATCTACAGAAAAATCACACCAAACACAGTGATCTCTACTGTGCAGATTGCCATGTACGTCACGGCCAGATTCCAAAGTGCCAGAAGTGTCATGGTGAACCACACGGGCCGGCATTGCACAAGAAATATCCAAACTGCCTGCAATGCCATATAGATCCGCATAATCTGCCTGTATTGAAAAAATAAAGGGCAGTAAAGAAACAGGACTGGCAAAAGGTCCGGATGCCTCAAAAAGAGGCCCGGGCCTTTTTTTATCTCGGATTATGCAGCTCACAGTTTGCCAAAGATGTAAGTCAGGGGGCATGTAAAACATAATTGTCTCAAATCTTGGCATACGGCTCTACAGAGCCATTTTTAAAGTTGTCACATATAAGAGACGAACAGCAATAAAAAACAATGCAGTCTAAAATACTGCTTTGCACAGGGGTCTCAAATATGTTTTTTCCTTACATCAAAAGAATTGTTTTAGGCATTCTACTCTTATCCTCTGTACTTGCTTGGCCTTGCCTAGGGGCAGACTTCTATGTGGACGGCAATATGGGCAATGATGGTGGTACAGGTGATGTGGATTCTCCTTGGAAAACCATCAATCATGCCCTCAGATATGCAAGACATTCAGACGTCATCTATATAAGATATGCCACATACAACGAATCCATAAATATGGCCATGATCCCAATCAGGGCTGTGAGCCTCATCGGTATACCTGAAGATGGCCAAAGGCCGATAATACATTCTGCAAATCCAAATACCAATACCATCTTTCTGGTCAATTACCGTGGGAAGATCAAAGGCTTGGATATTACCGGCGCTACAAATGCCATTGGTATCAACTGTGTCGCAAATGGGGGACCGAATCTTGCCGAGATCTCTGATTGCCGTATCTACGGAAATAAGATGGGTATCCATGCCACCACAGTAGGTGAAGACGATCCCATTTGCTCTCCTGTCATATACGGCAACTGGATCTACTCCAACTCCAGCCGTGGCATCGGAAACATGGGCCACTCAACAGCGACCATAAGATACAACTATATCTATGAAAATGGCAGCGGGGCAATGGGAGATGGCGGAATAGGAAACAGCCAATATTCTGAGGCAAAGATTATTGGAAATATAATCTACGCAAACAATAATGCTGGAATATCGGCAACAGACAATTCTAGGCCAGAAATCATAAACAATACCATTTTTAACCACAATGCAGACTCTCCCCTTGCCGCTGCTATAAGATGTGGACAAAATGAGGGAGTCACCTATATCACCATTGAAAATAATATAATAGCCAACAATGCTAGGGGCATAGTTGCAAAATTTGGACGATATCTTGTGGGAAACGACTACAATGACATATGGAACAACCTATATGATGATTATATAGGTTTTAGAAAAGCTGATCATGACATTTCCGTAGACCCATTATTTGTAGATTATGCCGCAGGAGATGTCCACTTACAGGAGGGATCACCTTGTATAGACATGGCATATTCAGAGGTCGCCCCTGACAAAGACATAGATGGAATAATCCGTCCCCAGGGCTCTAACAGCGACATGGGCGCATATGAATATCCAGAAGGGATACAGCCTCCCCCAGCACCACAAATGACTGTGAGTGTTTCAGGACTCGCTATTGAGATAAACTGGTCCCAGGTCCCTGGTGCAAAAGAATACAGATTGTTTTATGCACCTCCTGATATCAGTTACATCTCGAGCATCGACATGGCACAACAGACCTCCTTTTCTACCGAACTGTGGACAGGCGCAGCATTCTACGTAGCAGTCAAGGCCTGTAATACCGCTGGTTGCAGTGATTATTCAAACATCGAATACTTTACAATACAATAGTTATTAAGCAGATCTTTGACAGGCAACAGGCTAAACGGCAGTACTATCGAGACCTAAAAGGTTATAGAGCTTCTCCAGATTCCCTGGATCTTTTTTGAGAAAAGGACACGAACTCGGCTCAAGACGGCCCAGGGCAAGTTTGACCGCAAAGGCCATGCAGGTCATCTCTCCACAGGCCTTACAATTAGTCCTTGGCAGAAGTTTATAGATCTCAAAGGCAGGCGGTCTCCTCCTGGGTGTGAAATTTGGCGCTATCTTATCTCTCTTCCGCAATACCTTGTTCAAAAATTCTATCAACATTGAAAGGGCCTCTGCCCCTGTCTTTCTATCACTAAAAGGAGCAAGACTGATCTCGTGGCTCCTAAGGGCGACCTTAAATCGATCAAATCTGAATATCATTACAGGCTCTTCGCCGGGTTCATACTGGAGTACCTTGGCTGTTGCATTCAAAAAGGGCATGAGCATACCAAGATCTTCTTTGACCAAGGCTCTCACAGTGTAACAAGGTTCAGCGAGATGACATGCTGAAGCCAAGAACTCAAACTCTTCCGGTAACCTTATTTCATCCATGAGAAAAAATATCCATGACCAACCCAAGATACATGCATGAATCATGCACCCGAACTTTCCACGTCCAAAAGCCTTGCATCCAATTCATTCTTCAAGGTCTCGTATGCCTCAAGCCCTATCGAACCGGTTTGAAACATCTCGACCAACCTGGCCTTTTGCTCCAATAGAATACGCCTTTTTGTTCTCAGTATCTCTTCGTGTATAAGGGCTTCTCTGTCAAGCTGCACCTCTTCCATCTTTTGAGTAACTGCCTGGAGCTGGCTTCGAAATTCTTCCTTGAGGGCCCTTGCACTTTTAGGGGTAATGAGGCGCCTGGCAAAAAGTCGTTCTATCTCGTCAAGTGTCTCTTGAAGAAGGATAAGCTGTGTCTTTAACATCTCATAATGTTTTAACCCGGGCAGATGGGATACGATGCCCAGTAGGCGCATTATTCCAGTCATTGTAAGCCCTTGCAAGAATATGGAAAAAAGCACAACACCAAAAACAAGGGTCACAATCATCTCCTTGAAAGGCAGGCTATCCGGTATACTCAGTGCAAGCACCATGGACAAGGCACCTCTCAACCCTCCCCATCCCAGGACAATACTCCACCTAAAGGGAATTCTCTGCCTGGTGGGAGAAAAAACTGCCCAGGTAACCAACACAACAAGAAACCTGGCAGCAAGTACACCAGCATATGCAATTAGGATCAAGGGCCATAGCCTCCATAGCATGCCTATATCTATGGCAAAACCCATCAGGAGAAAGATCAAGGAATTCATGGCAAATGCCACGTATTCCCAGAAAGTTTCAGTAGAGATACGAATGGATGGAAATATGGCACCAGAAAAAAAGCTCTTCTCTCCACAAATCAGGCCAGCAGCCACACAACTCATCACACCCGAAACTCCAAGGTGTTCGGCCATCAAAAAAGAGCCATAGGCGGCTACTGTTGTAATGGTTATGACCACCATGGCATCGTCTATTCGACGCATTACCGCATCTGAGACAAGGCCAACCACCGAACCAATAAGGATGCCAAGCCCTACGACCCTGAAAAAGACCATAACTGCATCCTGACTGGAACCAAGCCTGCCCTGTATGAAACTCACAACCAGGATAAAGACAACAATAGAGGTGCCGTCATTCAGCAGGCTTTCACTCTCTGTAATTATCCTCAGCCTGCGGGGAGCACCAAGCCTCTTGAAAATCGCACCTACTGCCACTGGATCGGTAGCAGCCACTGCTGCACCGAAAAGTATGCCCAAGGGCCAAGAAATAGGCTGAATCTGGACAAAATGGATACTTACAGGCACCATTACTACTGCCGTTACCAAGGCAGCCACTATGACACCAGGAACAGCAAGGGCAACGACTAGCCCTATGTTCTTGTATAGCTCGGATGCCTGAAGATGGATGGCAGCCTCAAAGATGAGAGGCGGTAAAAAGATAGAATATAAAAGCTCCTGGGTTAGATGGGGGGGATTTAGCAGATGGAAAGAGCCAAGCAGCAGCCCCACTGCCATAAGTACAATGGTATATGGGAGGTTGAACCTCCTGGCTACCACTGATACTGCTGAGGCAATGACAAACAATATCAATATTACCGATTCGTAAGTCATGAGCAGCTAATAAGTTAAACAAATAATACTTATTGTTGCCATTGGCCTCCTGAAAATTTCGCCTCATCACATGAGTAATATCATACCAAATAAAACACCCAAAATTCCAATGTTTTTTCATACAAGGCTTTTAGCCCCAGACAGGGTTGATGCTGATCTCCTTTTGAGATTTGGCTTCTTGGAAATATAAAATCATTTTATTCCAGCCGATTCTGTGATGCATCCTTTGCCCGAAAAAAAACGGTAACACTTAAAGAAGTGAACATACAGGTAGTAGTGGTGGAGATTGCCAACATGGCGGACAAAACCACAGATATCGTCACATAGATAAAGAAACAGCTCAGGGCTCTGAAGAGGTGAAAAAGACTATCTTTATTAAACTTACAGGTTTATCAGGCGAGTTTATGAAAATGCAAAATAATTTCAAGGTCTGCTCAGACCCCCAAAAGACCCATCTACAATCTCAACGGGCATGCTGATTCCTCCCAGCTTTTGATCAAGCAGCCCTCAAAGACGCCAGAGGGACCGTGGCCCTGACCTGTTTCTTTAACATATCGAGGAGTATGATAGCCCTGTCCTTTCCATCAACAGCCTTTAATATCCCCTCGATAATGGTGTCGTTAGGTCCTTGCACCTTGACCCTATCCCCAGGTTCAAAACCAAATTTTTCCTTTAGACTCACAGAGATCAGGCCCTTCTCATCAGCCCTGAGCCTAAGCCCTTCCATAAACCAGTCTGGTACTGGGGGATAGTAATTACCAAACCTTACTGGGCCGATGGCTCCCCTGGTACTATAGACTGCAATCCAGTTTTTCTCCTCGTCTGCAAGACGGAGAAAAAGATAGCCTGGGAAAAGTGGGGAGGGCACCTCCTTGACCTTGCGTGCATGCCTTACTATACGAAGTGTTACAGGTAAAAAGACCTCGAAAGACTGGTTCTCGTAATTGCTCTTTGCATAGAACTCTTTTCTAGGATGAGTCCTTACCGCATACCACCTCTTTGCCATAGCTGTGCCCACTCCTTCGGAAAGATTGCAACCAGGTACATCGACTATTAACCAGTTGATTTGTTACCAACACACCCTTGACAAAAAACAGAAAAATTAGGCCCTTGACCAATAGACCTGTCTTTTGACTCCCCCTTTGAAACAACCGATATTATCCTTGCATACTAACTCAAGACCACAATATTTCCTGATCAATGGGCAGCCGGCAGCTCCTCCTGGATCTTGGGGGCAGAAAACCAATCTGGTGGCTCGGCAGATTTGAGACTTGCAAACAATTGCCCCCGATCTCCTGCCTCCAGTGCTGCCTCCAAGACATCGTCCATATGTTCCACTAATTTGATTTCAAGTGATTTCAGCAACTTTTGAGGGATCTCCTTGAGATCTTTCTCATTATCCTTTGGGATGAGACAAGATGACATATCCATGCGCCTGGCAGCAAGGAGCTTTTCCTTCAATCCCCCAATGGGCAATACACGTCCCCTGAGCGTGATCTCTCCCGTCATGGCCACATTGTGCCTAACTGGGATCTTCATAAGGGCTGACACCAAGGCTGTAGCAATTGTGATCCCTGCTGAAGGTCCATCCTTTGGGATGGCACCTTCTGGTACGTGGACATGTATATCCACCTTTTGATAAAAATCCCAGGGTAAGGTAAGCTGATGTGCCCTGGATCTCACATAACTCATGGCAGCATGGACTGATTCCTGCATGACATCTCCAAGGGTCCCTGTAATTGTGAGCTTTCCCTTGCCTGGCATGACAGCCACTTCTATCTGTAACAAGGTACCACCTGTCTCAGTCCATGCAAGGCCAGTTGCCACGCCCACCAGATCCTTCTCTTCAGCATGGGAATGACGATAGCGCGGGACGCCCAAAAATCTATTGAGAGATGATCTCGTGATCCTGATTGTCTTGTCTCTATCGCCTGAACTTGCGATCTTCCTGGCAGCCTTGCGACAAAGGGCAGCGATGGATCTTTCCAGGTTTCTCACTCCTGCCTCCCTCGTATAGAGGTGTATCAGGTCTTCCAGGGCACCCTGGCTGATCTCAAGTTGTTTTTTCTTCAATCCATGGGCATCCAACTGCCTCGGTATCAGATGTCTCTTGGCAATCTCGATCTTTTCTTCTTCTGTATAACCTGGCAGTTCGATTATCTCCATCCTGTCCTGCAATGGGAAAGGGATAGTGAAAAGGGCATTGGCAGTTGTGATGAAAAGTACCTCGGAGAGATCATAATCAAGATCGAGATAGTGATCGTTGAATGCAAAGTTCTGCTCTGGATCCAAGACCTCCAAAAGGGCAGAGGCAGGATCTCCCCTGAAATCGGAACTCATCTTGTCCACTTCATCAAGGCAGAAGACAGGGTTGTTAGATCCGGCCTTTTTGAGAGACTGAATGATCTTTCCTGGAAGGGCACCAATGTATGTCCTCCTATGCCCCCTGATCTCAGCTTCGTCCTTCACACCGCCAAGGGATAGACGAACAAAATTTCTATTGAGAGCCCGGGCTACAGACCTTGCCAGAGAGGTCTTTCCCACCCCTGGTGGGCCAACCAGGCAGAGGATAGGGCCCTTTATCTTCTTGGCAAGGCTCTTGACTGCCAGATACTCCAGTATCCTTTCCTTTGGCTTTTCCAGGCCATAATGGTCTTCTTCCAAGATCTTTTCAGCCTTAACTATGTCATTGTTGTCCTTGGTCTTCTCGAACCAAGGCAGGGACAATATCCAGTCGATATAGTTCCTAACTACAGTCGCCTCGGCAGACATGGGAGCCATGAGTTTCAATTTCTTGAGCTCGCGCCTCACCTTGGCAGCTGCCTCCCTTGGCAACCTCTTTTTCTTTATCTTCCGCTCGAGCTCGGCAATCTCGCTCTGGGTCTCATCTTTTTGCCCCATCTCCTTCTGTATGGCCCGGATCTGCTCATTCAGATAATAGTCCTTCTGGTTCTTTTCCATCTGCTTCTTGACCCGTTCCTTGATACGCTGTTCCATCTTGGCAATCTGGGTCTCGGAAGACATGAAGGAGTAGAGCTTCTCCAGTCTCTTACCTGGATCAAGGGCCTCGAGTATGGCCTGTTTATCAGCAACCCTCAAAGAGATATGGGAAGCTATGGAATCTGCAAGCCGGCCCGGATCGGACAGGGAAGAAATGGACACCGCCACCTCGGGAGGCACCTTGTTGTTGAGCTTACAATATTCGTCAAATGCTGAAATGGTCAGCCGTTTCAGGGCATCGACCTTTGGCCCCGAAGCCATCTTTTCTTCCAGAGGCTCCACCTCCACCACAAAATATTTTTCAAGAGATACGAAGGACCTTATCTCGGCCCTTCTCTTTCCTTCGATAAGGGCCTTTACGGTCCCATCGGGAAGTCTCAAGAGCTGAAGTATGGTGCCAATTGTCCCTACGCGGTAGATGTCTTTTCGACCTGGCTCATCCAGTTTTGCATCCTTTTGGGCAGAAAGAAATATCTCCTGATTGTCAGCCATTGCCTTTTTGATGGCCTCTACAGATTTCTCCCGTCCAATAAAGAGGGGAGCAACCATGTGTGGGAAAAGTACCATATCCCTCAATGGTAATAAGGGTAGTGTCAGGAGCCTTTCTCTGTTATCCATAATACCTCACGAACTTCTCTTTCTCTTATTTTAATAATTTGAAATCATCTATGAGGCCTTAGCCTGCTTACTTTCATAAATAAGGATTGGTTCGGCCTTACGCAAGATAACTTCTTCACTTATAACGCATTCTTTCACATTGTCCCGTGATGGCAGCTCGTACATGACCTCCAGCATGGCCCTCTCCAGGATGGCCCTGAGCCCCCTGGCACCTGTCTTTCTCTTGATGGCCTCTTCGGCTATGGCCTTTATAGCCCCATCGGTGAAATGGAGATCTATGTTATCCATTGCAAAGAGTTTTTTGAACTGTTTCACCAAGGCATTCTTCGGCTCTTGAAGAATCTTTATAAGGTCTTCCCTGGCAAGCTCCTCAAGGGTAGCTGCGACTGGAATCCTTCCAACAAGCTCTGGAATAAGGCCATATTTTATTAGATCCTCTGGTTCCAGATGTTTCAATATCTCGCTGAAACTCAAATCCCTGGCACCCTCCACATTTGCACCAAAGCCTATGGAATATTTACCCAATCTGGTCTTGATTATGGAATCGAGGCCCACGAAGGCACCTCCAACTATGAAGAGGATGTTGGTGGTATCTATCTTCACGAATTCCTGTTGAGGGTGTTTTCTCCCACCCTTTGGGGGTACATTTGCCAAGGTACCCTCGATTATCTTCAAAAGTGCCTGCTGCACCCCTTCACCTGACACATCTCTGGTAATAGAGGGGCTGTCTGACTTCTTGGCAATCTTGTCTATCTCGTCAATATAGACTATCCCTCTGCTCGCCAACTCAACGTCGTAATCAGCTGCCTGAAGTAGATTCAGTATGATGTTTTCAACATCTTCACCCACGTAACCAGCCTCGGTCAGGGTTGTAGCATCAGCTATTGTAAAAGGCACGTTTAATATCTTGGCAAGGGTCTGGGCCAACAGCGTCTTGCCGCTTCCCGTAGGACCAATGAGCATGATATTGCTTTTTTGTAGCTCTACCTCGTCAAGTGCTACGTTCGATTCTATCCGCTTGTAATGATTATGGACTGCAACAGACAGGATTTTCTTTGCCTGTTCCTGGCCCACTACATACTGGTCCAATAGGGCCTTGATCTCTGCTGGTTTTAGGACAGAGGCCCGGCCAGAACCTGCATCATCTCCCCCTTCATAGTCCTCTGCAATTATATCATTGCAGAGATCAATGCATTCGTCACATATATACACGTTAGGACCAGCAATGAGCTTTCTGACCTCGCCCTGCCCTTTTCCACAAAAAGAACAGCACAGATCTCCAGTATTGTCGAAATCATCCTTTTTTCTTGCCATTGTTAATCATCCTCCTTGGAGGCAGTTTGTCTCTTTTCAATAATTTCATCCACTAAGCCATATTCAAGGGCCTCTTGACCACCCATGAAATAATCCCGTTCCGTATCAGCCTGGATTTTTTCAAGTGGCTGGCCCGTATGCCTTGCCAATATCTCATTCAGGCGCTGCCTGAGTTTCAAGATCTCTCTGGCATGGATATCGATATCTGTTGCCTGCCCCTGAAAACCACCCATGGGCTGATGAATCAGGATCCTGGAGTTTGGCAGAGTGAACCTCTTCCCTGGCGCACCTGCAGCCAGGAGCAAGGCTCCCATGCTTGCCGCCTGCCCAAGACACAAGGTACTGACATCGGCCTTAATGTACTGGATTGTGTCGTAAATGGCCAATCCTGCTGTAACAATCCCACCTGGAGAATTGATATATAAGGTGATATCCCTGTTAGGGTCTTCTGCTTCAAGAAAAAGAAGCTGGGCAATAACCAGATTTGCAACCTCGTCATTCACGGCTCCACCCAGAAAGATAATCCTTTCCTTAAGAAGACGTGAATAGATATCAAAGGCCCTTTCACCCCTAGGGCTCTGCTCAATTACGATAGGTACTAACGGCATATTTTCAACCTCATCTTAACATTAATTCCCATTCTTAGGTTATTTCTCTGCACTTGCTGCAACTTTGGCCCCCTCTACCTCCCCCTCTTCATCCTCTTCCCTGATGGTCACATTGCTCAGGATATAATCCATGGTCTGTTTGGCCCTAAGCTTCGGTAATACTGATTCAAAAACTGCAGAATGAAACTGCTCCCTGCTCACATTCATTTCCTGGTAATGTTCATCGACATAATCTGAATATCGTTTCAATTCCTCTGCAGGAATCTCTACCTTTTCTGCCTCCGCTATCTTATCCAGTATCAGCTCAGTCCTCACCTGGCGCACAGCATCATCCCGCATCTTTTCTCTCAATTTCGCCTCATCAATGCCTGCTTGCTCCAGATTGACTCCCCTTTCCTGCATATGACTGACCACATTGTCAATCATCTGATCAAGCTTTTTATCCACCAACCGATCTGGTACTGGGAAATCAACTTCTTCGAGCAGTCTATCGAATAATTGTTGCCGTACTACTCCATCGGCGGCATTCTGCTTATCATCCAATATCTGTTGTCTGAGCCGTTGCCTGAGGTCTTCGACTGTCTTTAGACCAATACCCATTTTTTGTGCAAATTCGTCGTTCAACTCAGGGAGATTTCGGACCTGTATATTCTTCAAGGTCACCTTGTAGGTGACTGTCTTGCCAGCAACCCTTGAATTTATGGCGTCGCTTGGATAGGAGACCTCGATCTGGCGTTCTTCCCCCTTTTCCATGCCAATTAGCCCCTTTTCCAGGGTCTCATTCAGGTTACCCTGACCCAGCTCTACATAATAATCTCGTGCCTCCAACTCAGGTACCTCTTCGCCATGGATATATGCCTTGTAATCGATGATGGCGATGTCGCCCTCTTTGAGCGGCCTGGGTTCATCTATGGTCTCTACTGTCCCAAAGTGCTTTCTAAGTGCCTGTAACTGTTCCTCTATCTCGTCATCAGTCACTTCTACCTTGGGTTTTACCAACTCGTATTTTCGGAAGTCTGGGATCTCAAATTCTGGTTCCACATCCATCAAAACAGAGTAGGTGAAGGGCTGTCCTGCTTTCACCTCCGATGAAGAATCCAACTGTGGCTCCAAAAGCATGGTCACCTCGCTCTGCCTGATGGCATCGCCAAGGGAATCCTCGATGAGCTTCTGCATGACCTCAGTCTGGATCTCACGGGCATAATCCCTCTCTATGATACTTCTTGGCACCTTGCCCTTTCTAAAACCAGGAAGAGATACGGTTCTCCTCAACTGATTTATGGTCTTATCCAGCAGGTCTTTTACCTTGTCCGAGGGGATTTCAACTGAAAGGCGCTTCTGCACCGGGCTTACATCTTCAACAGTGACTTTCATCTCCATGATCTTTAGAAAACCTTTCTTTTTAATTGTAATTTTTAAAGCCTGGCTGACCGGATCTTTTACAAAACAGCCTTATAGAATATATTCACCTTGTTACATCAGTCCACTTTGATGGTTTTGCGGCCAGTTAATAAAATCTCGACAGATTGGGGCTGGCAGGCATAAAGATAAATATGGTGCGAGAGGGGAGAGTCGAACTCCCACGGCGCAAGGCCGCTGGATCCTAAGTCCAGTGCGTCTACCAATTCCGCCACTCTCGCCTGAAACTCCATAATTCAAGCATAGACTCAAAATTTAATAGAGCCAAAAAATGAAGTCAAGAAATCTGTACCTCACAAGACAGGGACAAATCACCAATTGGGCAGCTGTTGTCACAAATACCACAAATTCATATCCGGGCCTTTAATACCTTGTCATCATATCCCAGCTACAAAGCCATTTATTCTATATAATATATTATCGATAGTAAAATATTTTTTTATTTTCATAAGGTTACTTTGGA
>Ga0256833_1000051_pt1 | contig 90088 bp, 83 predicted proteins | sample 356284metaG_FD_190535 | JGI IMG/M metagenome (GOLD analysis project Ga0256833, IMG submission 190535) | Hydrothermal vent microbial communities from Mid Atlantic Ridge, Atlantic Ocean - 356-284 | ecosystem: Environmental > Aquatic > Marine > Hydrothermal vents | place: Atlantic Ocean: Mid... | reverse complement strand
AAACTTTAAAGAATAATTGAATAGCTAACCATTCTAAATTATTGTTCTTTTGATATTTCCTAGAGTAATGATAAAAAAAGTATTTAACCAACGGCTTTAAATCTTCTCTCCTTTCTCTTAAAGGTTTCAAATTGATACTTAAGATATTTAATCTGTAATATAGATCCTGACGAAATTTTTTTTGTTCAATTAACTCTTTCAATTTTTGATTAGTAGCAGCTATTATCCTAAAATCAACTTTTATAGCACTATCAGAACCCACTGGAAAAATTTCTCCAGTTTCTAATACACGCAATAATTTAGCTTGCGCGTTTAAGGGCATATCTCCTATCTCGTCCAAAAACAAGGTTCCTTTGTGTGCGCTTTGAAAAGCGCCGGCTCTATTATTAAACGCTCCTGTAAAAGATCCTTTTTTATGGCCAAAAAGTTCACTTTCTATAATCTCCGGAGAAATTGCGGAACAATTCAATGTTTGTAATTTCCCTTCTCTACCTGAATTTTTGTGAATCCAGTTAGCTATTATTTCTTTCCCTGTTCCTGTTTCTCCCTGGATCAAGATGGGTAAATCTGTTCGGGCCACTTTTTTAAGTTTCCTTTTTAATAAAAGGATATTCTTAGAATATCCTATCATTTTATTATTCATATTACCTCCTTTTCTTTCATCTAATAACTTTGGTTTCTAAAGATAAATCCGATTTTTGCCCAGAAAAATCAACAGCCATTACGCTGATATAATAAACTCCCTTGGGAATATTAATTTGACAATGATTACTTTTTCCTTGCCAAATGGGATCTGATAAATTATATTTTTCACCTTCTTTTCTTATATAAACCAGGTACTTTTCTATGTCTGGTTCTAAATTAGGCTTCCAATAAATATTTAAAGAACGGACAGCAAGAACTTGAACGTTGATATTACGAATTTTAAAATCTTTTCCATCTACTAGACCATCACCATCGGAGTCGTCATCTAAAATATTAATCTTGCCATCAGAATCAAAGTCACTATTCCAATTTTTTCCCCAAATCACCCATTCTTTTCCGTCTGTTAATCCATCTTCATCAGAATCCACATTGTAAGGATTAATTCCCATTTTCTTTTCTTGTTTGTCTGATAACCCATCTCTGTCAGAATCTTTCTCCTGTGAAAATAAGATTATTGTCTGATAGAAATAATTTTCTTTTCTGCATTGAATTATAAGGTTATTGGGTACTTCCGGTTTTAATTCAACCATATTGATTATTTGATAAAAAGGTATCTGTGAAATCTTTTTCTTATACAAAAGAAGTGTGTTTTCCTTTGTATGAACATTTTTTAACATTATACGACAAGTTGTAGTACCTGTTTTAGTTGATTCAGCTAAAACAAAATAGACACTGCTTATTACCCAGCAAAAAATAAAACAAAACAAAACCATTTTCTTTAAACATTCTTTTTTCATTTCTTTCTCCTTTTTTATTTATTTTTTAAAGAACTTATTACAAAAAAGATAAATTAAAATTAAAAATAAGTCAACTTTTTTTAGAAACTATATTTTCATTTTTTATTTGACATCCTACAATTATTATTTATTATAAAGCATTAGCACCTTAACAAAATAAAAAGGAGGAGAATATGAAAAAATTTCTTTTTAGTTTTATTGGTTTAAATTTGTTTTTTTATTCAATTGGGGGAATAGCTTTTATAATTTATAAAAAACAACAAATTATATTTATTGATAAGATGATTGATAACCTCAGTTCCAGTTTATTTGTTTGGTTAATAATTTTTCTAATTATTTTAGGCTATGGAATAATTCTAAATATGTTTTTTAATAGTTTATCTGAATCTAAACTATTAGAAAACATAATATCTAAAAACAAGAACATTATTATTCAAGGGGAAATTCCCCTTCAACACAATCAATCTATAATTATTAAACATTTGCAGAAAATTGCTACTGCAAATAAATTTAAGTGGAACGAAGAAAGTAAGCAAGCTCTTCAGAAATATCTTAAAAATATATTATTTCTTTATCCACATTATTTAGATTTTTTAACTAATGCTTTGCCTTATTTAGGATTACTTGGCACTGTATTAGGTATGTCTGAAGCATTGTTCAGTAAAGCTCAAGGAAATGATATGTATATGGGCCTTGCTTTCGCTTTGGGCACAACTATTCTGGGAATGGTTGGGAATTTATTTCTTTCTAGCTTAAATAAAATTATTAAGACAGAGAGACAAACCCAATTAAATACTCTTAATGTGCTTATATCATTAAGAACAGTAAGGGAGGATACAAATGAATAATAATTTTAGCGTTTCCTTTACTGATTTAGCTTTTTTGTTAGCCATTGCTTTCTTGTTTTTGGCTAACAATCAGATGAATAAACATTATTCTATAAACAAAAAGATAAATCCAGCCGTTTTTTTGTTTATAGAAAAAACTTCTGATAATCATTTTTCCGTTCGTTGTAACGGACATAAAGATATAACACCAAGAGATGTTATAAAAATAGCTCGCCAAAGCGGCGGAATAAAAAAAGTATTAGTTATAGCCTCCATTGAAGGAGATGTTCCTTATCGCTTTTGGTGGCAATACGAAAAGGCAATAAAAATATATAATCTAAACAGAGATAAAAAAAAGAAAAATAATAATCCCTTTATTAGCTGGGACACTCAACTATTAGGAAATTAAAAAAACTTTTTAATCCTACTGCTTTTTGCGGTAGGATTTTTTAATTTACCATAGATTTTTTAAATAACTTTTAATTTCTAAAAACAAAAAAATCATTAAAAAAATTACAATTAAAACTTATTTTGACATTACTAAACTATTATGAAATAATAAACCATACTAAAGTTCTTTAAAAACAAAAATGAAAAAGGAGGAAAAGAAATGTATTTAGAAAAAATTAATTGGTTAAAAAAGGTTTCAGAGAGTTTTCATTCTAATTCTTTTTCTCAAAATTCAAAATTTGAGAAAAAAAATGGTTTAATAATTTTCTTATCTTGTTTTATTTTTTGCTGTTTTGGAATATTGTCAATAAATTTTGTTGACGATAATTCAATAACTAACATTTATAAAAGTACTTTAGGAGTAGCTTATGCTGCTGCTCCTGGGAAAATTATTAAACTTTATATTAAAAGAGGATATACTTTGTTATGTAAAGGTATTTTTCCTCTTGGTGATGAGCTTTCTATTGTGAAAAAGGAAACTCCTTTAAATATTCCCTTAAATGGAGTAGAGTTTGCTATTTATAATACGGAGTGGAGATATTTTGATTTTCCAGCTATTGACTGGATTTATCCATCCAGATTAATAGCAGAAAGGGGGACAAACAAAAAAATAGCTTTCCTGCAAGAAAATTTAGGAAGCGCTTTTCAAGCCATTCCCTATTTTAAAGAAAAAGCTACTCTCGCTACCAATTATTCTCTTCTTTTTCCATTTTTAAAAACACAGGGTAAGCCCTTAAAATGGAAAAGAAAATTTTCGGATGGAAAAACAAGAATAATCCATCCCAAGGACAATTGGCTTTGTTTGAGGCCAAATGTTTTTGGGAAAATTAGAAATGGAGAAATTGACAAAAAATTAAACATTCCATCTTTAAACCCAGAAGAAGTTCTTCCCGTTGCATTTTATGTTTTTACTAACTTATGCAATTGGAGAACAGGAGAATGGAATATTGAGAAAACTCGGTGGTTAGTTTCTAGACAATACGCTTTTGCCTACGGAATTTATATACCACCGGAAAAAATTAAAATTCAAGGCAAAGGATTAAGAACTAGGTTTATAATAAATCAAATTCCTAGTTTAGATTTAGTTACTATTCCTAACAAAAAGGGTAAAACTGAAATAGTTAGCATAGTAAATCAAAAAAAAGAATTACTCTTCTGGACTTCTTTTGATCCCACTCAATCAGTATTCATCCCATTTTCCTATTTATGGAAAATGGATGATGAAAAAGACAAAATCTATTTGGCTGGAGGAACTCTCATCACCAATATGAGAGAAATAAAAGAAGAACTCCAGCAAATAAAAAATGACTGGAAACCTTTGAGGTTTGACAACGAAAATCTTCAGAGATACGTTGTCAACACTCCTAGGTTTAGGGAGTTATCAGATAGATTGATAGCTCAAAAAACTAGAGAGGATGGAATAGCTACATTAGTTGATTACACTAATATAGCTCTGCCCTATGTTTCTGATCATAGAGCAGATAAAAACAGGAATTATAATGGTCCCGTTGAAATTCCCTATCCTCCCACTTTAGCTATGATGAATCGTGGAGGAGATTGTGAGGATCATGCTATTCTTATGGCTTCACTCTTTCTTTCCTCTTCATTACCTAATAGTGAAGAGGTAGGATTGGCAGTTTTATCCTATAGAAGGAACCATGAAGGTCATGTAATGCCCCTTATTCCTTTAATTGGAAAACTGCAATTAGATCCTTTTCCTAATTACGTAGTTTTTAATAATATCCCCTATGCTTTTATTGAAGCTACGGGATACGGATATAATAAACTTCACCAAACTTTACCAACTCGTAATGGTTATCAACCCTTGTGGGCAGAATTTATTAAAGTAGACAAAAAAAGAGTAGTTAGAGAGATTGGTTTTAATCAATTTCTCTACGCTCTTAAATAAAACAAAAGATATCCGTCAGAAAAATTTCTGGCGGATTTTATTTTTATTTTATTTGACGCCCTAAATTATCAGTGTATAATTTAAAAAAAGTTCTTTAAAAACAAAAGGAGGATAAGAAAAATGAAAAAGTGTTCATGGATATTTTTTTTAATCCTATGTTTTAGTTGGTTTTGGACAAATAATCTTTTAGCTACTTCTTTAAGTTGGGAACCTGGCCAAAACGGTGGAGTCCCCACTGGATATAAATTAAGAGTGGGAACTACGTCACGTTCTTATTCTATGACATTGGATGTTGGCAATGTCACGGAATATGATATAAACGATTTATATAATAATCTATCCTTATCAAACGGAGTAGTTTACTACATTTCTGTCTTTGCCTATAACGAAGATGGAAATAGTTCCTTAGCAGATGATGAGATAACCTATGGCAGAAATATTGCCATGGGAAGAATTCTAACTGACAACGAAAACGATGGAATCGTTAAGATCATTGATATAGATAGTGAGGGAAATATTGTGAAAATTAAAGATATTCCCCATAATTCAAATTGGCATCCTCTCAGTGTTAGTTTAAATACTAACGGCACTGGAAGTCTATTATGGGACAACTTTCAAGGAACTATTTCTATTTGGTTTCTTGATAGTAACTTAAATATGAGTAGCTACAAAACTTTTAATTATACCACAGGCGTCTGGAACGCCAGATGCCATACGTTAAATAGTGATGGCACTGGGAGTTTGCTATGGGACAACTTTCAAGGAACTATTTCTATTTGGTTTCTTGATAGTAATAGCGAATTATCTTTTTATCAACAGTATAACTATACTGTTGATACTTGGTTTTTGCAGTCCTACACCTCCTCTGTAAAGGGAGGAATGTTTTTTTGGGACAATATTAGCCAAACACCACAAGCTGACAGTTGGTTTTGGGTAGATGATAATTTTCAAGGAGACTCAGATCAAATGAGCAAATATCATACTACCCATTGGACTAACTATTGGTCTCCTCTGTCAGCTTCTATTCAAGGGGTTTATGATACTGACCAGGAAATCGCTTCCTGGTTATCTTTGGATAATCCAAAGCGAGTTGTAATTCATTATATGTATAAAGGAATTACAACAGGTAAAAATTGGGATATAACTTGTGATCAAGAAGTTATCTGGTTTGATACAAGATAACTTCTTGATAATATTAATTAGTTATTTGACCCGTATTTTAAATTATTTAATACGGGTCTTTTATTTCTTATTTTTTAAAATAAGAGAATAATTTTCAGGTAAGCTCATATAAATTTTTTGATAAATAAAATTACCCCTTACTCCTCCTAATTTTAAAATAAATTTAATGAAATTATCTGCTATTATAGCTAAAATATTGTTAAATAAAAAAATAGGAAAAAAAAGATATTGAGCTAAAAAAAAGTGGCTTAAAAAAATATTTATTAGACGAATTTGAGTAGCTATATATCCCGAGGACGGAATAATTTTAATGATATCAAAATCCTTAAATATTTCTTTTAAACCATACTGCGTAAATCTATAATAATCATAAGGCGCCCCATGAATTGGAAAAGTCATTGGTACAGAAACAAAAATCAAGCCATCTTTTTTGACTACTCGTCTTATTTCCTGAATAGTCTCTTTCAATTTAGCTGTATGTTCCAACACTTGTGTTGTAATTAATGCATCAAACTCATTATCTTTGTAAGGTAAATTCCAATTCAACCCAATATCATCAACCCTATCGTTTTTTTCTACATCAAATCCAACAAATTTATCCGCAAAAGAAAAAATACTTTCATAGGGTTTTACACCACATCCCAGATCTAAAATATTTTTAGCTCGTTGTTTCCTAATTAACCTACTAAAGAACCTAATATCACTTAAAATAGCTTTTAAAACTAAATAGCCACTCTGATAAATTTTAGGATTTATCCTTTCTTTTGTTTTAACATTAAAATCATTTTTCATTTTTTTTATGTTTATAGTTGATTTATAATTTTTTCCCACTTTTTACCTATAATTTGAATATCATGCTCCCTTTTTACATATTCAATTGCTTTGTTTGATTTTATATGCCAATCTTCTTTATTTTTTAAAATATTCTTGATTTGTTGCAACATCAATTTAAAATCTCCATCAGCACAATAACCTAAATTATTTTTAGTTATAAATTTATCTGGATTTACCTTTAAACTGATAATTGGTGTACCACCTATGCAAGCTTGAATATAGGTATTAGGGAAGCCTTCATAATCAGAAGTCCCAATAAATAGCTTTGCTCTATCAAAGTATTTTTGTATCTTATTAAATGATACTTTTTCTATAAACTTTAAATTACTTAAATTCTTAGCTTCTTTTTTAATTTTAAAAAATAACTCTTTGTTATGTTCTACTTTTGGAGAAATCATTATAAATTTTTCATAAGGAAAACTTTTAACTATTTTTAAAAATAATTCTGGCCTCTTCCATTTATCACACCTGGCTACCCATAGTATATAATTATTATGATTATTTATTTTACTTTTTAGGAGTTTTTTATTATATGTATTATTTATCACTAACGCATTTTTAATAATAATTGAGTTTAGCATCTGCTTTTTCAATAATTTATAATGATCATAATTTTGAGTAATAATTAAGTCAGCTTGTTTTAAACCATATTCAAATACTCTACCTATAAAACCATTGTTTTTAATAAAACTACCATCGCAATCCATCTGATGTGCCGTTCTGTAAATAAACTTTTTCTTATTTAGTTTACAAAAAAAACTCACGATTCCTATTTCTAATCCAGCCGAAGACATAATATAAATTTCAGCGTTAACTTTCCTTATTCTATTCCATAAAATGAAAAGTGATTTTATATAATTCCAAAAAGTTTTTTTTAATGAAAACGATTTAATTAATTTAATTTTATTATACTGTTCAATATCTTCTTTTTGTCCCCAGTCACCAATGATAAAGCTAACTTGATAAAACTTTCTCTGACTTAAATAATTAGCTAAATTAAACAGTTGAATTTCTGTACCTCCGACTGCAGCTTTATTGTTGTAAGAATTAAAAATAGAATAAGTATTTACATTTACAAAACAAATTTTTTTCATTTTTTTTCTAATAAAAATTCATTACATCCTATACCATCTTTGGGGTTTATTTTTTTACATAAAATATTTTTCTGACCGAAATAATTAATTACTTCAGAAACAGAAGCAAATTCGTAAGGATATCCTCCTAACCAATCTTTTACATCATAATACCAACTCATCCCACGAAATGTTTTATAGTTTTGAATATATTGAACTGGATTCTTAAAACGTATCAAAAGCATTCCTATTAAATAAATTAAGTATAGATATTCTATTATTTTTTTTATAAATGAATTAACTTGATTATAAATCTTTTTTATTTTCAACCAAGTATAAGAAGTTCCTCCTTTAAATTTACACAAATATTTATTATAAATAGCTAAATAAAAAACACTTTCATCGTGCATTAATTTAACTACATTATCAAAAGCCTGATACATATTCCCGGTATGATGTAAAACTCCCCAAGAATACACTACATCAAACTGACCTAATGATTGAATAAATTTTTTATCTAAAGCAGATCCTTTTTTTATTTGCCAATTATTAGGATTTTTTTCTTTATTTTTTAAATATTCTACACAAGCTATGGAAAAATCATCAATGTCTACACTAACAATTTCTTTAGCGCCTAATTTATAAGCCACTAGAGAAAATAATCCACTTCCACACCCTATATCAACAAAAGTTTTTCCTTGAATTTTATCTTTTCCTCCTAAAAATTTAATTAGAGATTTCTTAGCTTCTTCTATTTTTTCTTCGTTCAATGTTTTTAAAAATTGTTGCCAATTTTTTCCAAAACTAAAATAATTTCCGTCTTTATATATTTCTTCGTATTTTTTATTCATAATACTTATACTTATGTTTTTTTTCTAAAATAATTAAATAATTGCCTCCTTTTAAAAAAATAAATTTGCCTATAATCGTTCTTATAATCCACATCATTTTACCTAAAAATTTCTCCTTTAGATTATTTCCTTGATAAGGAGTAAAAAAAATCTTAATAGTTTCTATTTGAAAATCTTTAAAAACATTTTTAATTTTTGTTTCGTTCCAGGTTTGTTTGTGTCCCCATCTATGAAATTTAGCTTTACAATAAGGACAAAAACATTGGTTATCTTCTAGACGTTCCTGAGCAGGAACAGTAAGAATAGCTTTTCCTTTTGGTTTTAAAACTCTTTTTATTTCTTTTGCAGTCATCTCTAATTCTTTATCGTTCATGTGCTCTAATACCTCTGAAGCAACAAATCCGTCAAAGAAATTATCTTTGTAAGGTAGTTTTCCGCTTGTTTCTACTAAACTAAAACTAACTGCCGGAACATTATTTTGAATCTGCTTAATATTAATTGGAGAAATATCAGCTCCGTAACATTTATATTTTTTAGATAATTTTTTAAGCAAATAACCATCTCCAAAACCAATTTCTAAAATCTTTCCTTTTCTAATTAAATTAATTATTTTTTTATACAACATATCTTGACGCAAATGGCCGGCTGATAAACTTTGTTTGTTCTCACTTTGATGAAATGACCAGAGATTTTTATCTAATTCTTCTTCATTTTTAATGTTTTTTTTCTTTTTCATTGTTTCCTAGCAATTATATAAATATAAGGAGAAAAAATCTTTGTTTCTTTTTTAATTTTAAACATCTTCAATAAAAAATTAGCTAAAAGATTAACTCCCACAAATATTTTTTGTGTTATAAAACTTAGTTTATAAGAATGAACTACACCTATGTTAAAAACGCCGATGTAATTGCAAAATAAAATTTTTAAATTATTTCTTTGAGCATGATGATATAATTCTTTTCTGGAAATATGTCTATAACCATTATAAGCTATTTGGTCTTTTTTAGCAAAATGATTATAAAGCCACGATTTTTTAATATTAGGCACACCCATTATCAATAATCCTCCTCTACGCAAGTAGGTTAAATGATTATCAAAAACATCTTGAGAATTAATAAAATGTTCTAATAACCCATCCGATAAAACTACATCATATTTTTGATAATTCTTTTTATTTTTTTTAGTAATATCACCTAAAAAAGCTCTACCTTTTATTTTAAGTAGCTTATAATTTTGTTTGGTTATTTTTATATTATTTTCATCATAATCCATACTATCTGATACTAAATTAAATTTGTGAAAAAAATAATCCGCCCAACGACCTGGGCATCCTCCTATTTCTAAAAATGTTTTATAGTCTTTTTTCAAGTAAGCAGAAATGGTTTTGTCTATGGTTTGATAAGCATATTCACGATAAGAATATTGGACCGGTAAAGATACTTTTTTCCAACTATTACTCCAAAAATCTTTAGATGTTAATTCGTTTTTTTTCTTCATAAAATTATTTTAATTTCCACCACGAAAATTTATAACCAACAATACCAACTAAAATAGCATACCCTATAGACATTGCAAAAAAGAAAACAACTAAGTGTAAATTTAGGTGTTGTGAGAATAAAATATTAAGAACTATAAAAAGTAAACCGGCAATAATACCATTAATGGAAGTAAATTTGATACCTTTTTTGCCTTGGGAAGCTACAAGCCACCATAAAATAGTAAAATAAATTATTAATGTTGACAAAAAGCTAAATTCTAAAATTAAATAAAAATCAAAAGGATATTGTTGACCAAATAGACTAATGGCTAAGGAAATTATTAAGCTGATTATTATAAACAGAGGTAAAAACAGAATGAAAAAAACTTTATTTATTTTATAAAAAATAACCTCCTTATTGGAGAGTGATGATAAAACAGGAAAAAAAACATTAATAAACATGGCTATAAGTTGTGTTATTAAGGCAACAGAAACCGTAAAATAAGCATTGTAAATTCCTAATTGATAACTACCCAAATATTGATTAATTAGTATTTTATCAAAACTATTTAAAAGAATTCCAGAAAAAGCTCCCACTATAGCAAAAGAACCATAAGATAAAAGTGGTTGAGTATATTTCCAAGAAAAAATAATCTTTTTTCTGAAATAAATAAAAGTTGCTAAAACAAAAACTAAACCACCAAATAAAATTACTGTTAAATAGTTAGAAAAATTATTAAAATTAGTAAAAAATACAAATAATCCAAAAGTTAGCAGGATAACTATTGCCTCTAAAATGCGAAGGAAAGATTGAAATCTAAACTGATGAGCACTTTTAATAAAAGCATCCGCTATGTTTTTTAGAGAATAAAATAAAGCAAAAATAATTGCCCAGTAAATAACTATAGAAGGAGCTTTAAACCACAAAATTAACTTGGTTTTAATTAGATAAAGGAAAATCACCACTGAAAAAGATAGTATCCCGTAAAGTAATAACACATTACCTCTATATTGTTTTTTAACGGTAGAAATATTATTTCTCGCTACATAAAAAACAATAGCTGTATCTAACCCCCAAGTCATTAAAATAACAAATATGGCTGAAAGAGCTATAACTAAACTATATTGTCCATATTGATCTGGGCCTAAAATTCTTCCCGCTATAATGTTAACAATAAATATTATAGCTGCTGAAATTATTCCCCCAAAAAAAGACCAGGATAAATTATTAATAAAGCTTAACATTTCCTTGCTTAAGGGCTGTTGAAATAACCACTGGTGAATTTTATCTAAAAATGAAATTGTTTTCTGTTGTATTTTAGTTTTCATTAGAACAATACGAAATTAATTTGATAGTTAATATAATAGTAAATAAAACAAAGAAAATAAATAATGAAGTTAACCAATTTTTTTTCAAAAAAGAAGGTTTATATTGTGAGATTCTTTGATTAAGCTGTTGCAAATCCTGTTTTATGTTATCATTTTTATATTTTAAACGCAAAGCTAAAGAAGTTTTAAATTTTTGTTTTAATTGCGATTCTTTATTGAAAAGAAAAAGATCCTCCTGTAGATAATTATCCTTCATTTTATTATTTTGATAAAGTCTAATTTTTTTCTTCTTTTGACTACTTAAATATTTTATTTTAAAGCAATAAATTTTATTAGCTGATTTTTTTAAAGGTATAAAAGAAAAATGAAAAGAATATTTTGTGCTTAACGTTTGAGGACCCTTGATTATTTTTTGATGAAGTATTTTTTGACACTGAGAGTCGGATAAAGTTAATTCAATCTTATCTCCTGTTTTTAAATTGTTTCCTCCCAATAAAAATTCTATTTCGCTTAAATTATTTTTTGAACTTATTATTTTTTGATTAAGACTTTCATATGCTTTAAGTTCTATTTTGGAATCTTTTTGAAATGTATTTTCAAAATTACAAAATTGTAACTTGTAATAAAAAAAGAAAAATATAAAAAATAATCCCACTATAAAACTAGCTATTAAAATATATTTAAAGTTTATGAAACTAAATTTTGACTTTAAAATCATAAATAAAAATGAGGTATAATTACATTAAATACTTGATAAAAATTAAATAGAACTATCCATAAGAAAAAGAACAAAAGTAAATTAATCAAATAGTTTTCTTTTTTTATTAAAACCTTCCATCCCCAAACTAACAAGGCTAAATGTAAACTTAAATTAGGCAACCAATAACGCGCTGGCATTCCTAATGCACCATGTCCTACTGTATTATATATAACATAATCAGCTACTCTAATGGTAATTTGTAAAGCTAAAAGATAGATTATAACTAAAACAATTAATTTTTTCTGTTTTTTAAAAATATTATTTTTAAAATTAATCATATTCCATAGTTCAACTAAAAATTTATTCTTTTTTATGAAAAATTTTAATTTACCCTTAAAACAACATCCTAATAATAAACCGATTCCAGCTAACCACTCTAAATATTTTATCTCCTGAATATAAACAGAAAAATAAGAATTTTTTCCTCCCCATTTTATTTCCCCCCAGTAGTTACTATTTATCCCTAAATTAGCTATTGTTGTAATTAAATATTTTTTAAAACTAGACCAGTTAAATAAATTATTAACCATTATTTTTGTTTTTAAAAAAGAAACAAATAAAAGAATAATTAATAAGAAAAAAAATGAAATTAACCATATAATAAATAATTTTTGTTTTTTGTTTTTTACTTCATTTTTCATTCCAAGATAAATTAGAAATAAAAGAGGAAAAACCAAAGCTAGAGCTGTTAATTTTGTAGCTAATGCTAAAATAAAACTTAAAATATAAAAAACACCTCTAGTCCAACTCCAACCCTTTTTTAAAATAAGCACGGTTAACAAAATATTAAAATTCCAAAATAAAATTAAAAAAATATCATAATTAATATTAGTAAAATAAATTCCTATTTTAGGATGAAAAGAAAAGATGGCTGTTAAAATTAAACTTACTTTGGATGAAAATCCTAAATTAAGAAAAATATAATATACAAGAACTATAATAGTACTAGCTAACAAAACTGAAATTAATCTTAAAGAATAAAATCTAAAAAAAATATTTTTTTGTTGAAAGTGTCTTTCCCAATAACTCATTACTGTATGATAAAAACTAAAATGATTTCCATTGTGAACTACGTCTGGAAAACAACTCTGTTGAAGATAAGGAATTTGTTTTTCCTTTGCTTGCTCTTCACCAATACCATCCCAGCTGTTTTCTAAAAAATTTATTCTTTCATAATCATTTCCTCTAATTTTTCTGGATTGAGCAATTAAACTAGTTTCTTTTATTTCATCAGAAAAATTATAAGTATTTAAGTTTTGCTTTAATTGTTTGGTTGAATCTAAAATTTTAGTATTGCAAATTTTTTGTTTATCATTCGCTAAATATTGAATAGTGTTATAATGACGTGCTTCATCTTGTCCTTTAAAAATAGGAAAAAGCGCTACTAAGAAAATTTCCTTTAGTAAAAAAGTGATTAGAATTAAAAATAAAATAATATTTTTTTGCTTCATCATTTAAAAATGATTAGCTATTCGTTATCTTTCTTATTCGCTATCTTTCTGTGGTTTTTCTAATACTAGAGGATTTACTTCTTTTTCTTTGCCTGTAATTTTAACTACATCTTTATCTATTTTATTAAATTCTTTGTAGGCGTGATTATAATGATTAACTGTTGTGCTTAAACTATTGCCCATTTTTCTCATAAATTTATCATAAACCATTAAATGTTTATTTAATTTTTCTACATTTTTCCGAATTGCTTGAGCGCTTTCCTCTATTTGCATTGCTCTTAGCCCTTGTAAAACGGTTTGCAAATAAGCCAAAAAGGAAGTAGGAGAAACAATCACCACATGTTTATCTTTGAAAGCATATTCAATCATATTTCTTGTATCCACATTTACATCTCCCACGGTATTAATCAATAAATCATAATAAATAGCTTCCGAAGGAATGAACATAAAAGCAAATTCTGTAGTTTTTTCTTCCGGACGAATATATTTAGCTGTTTCATCTATTCTGGTTTTTAAATCTTGTTTAAATAATTTTTCTAAACGTTGTCTTTCTTCTTTGTCGTTAGAATTTAAAAGTTTTTCATAATTCTCTAAAGAAAATTTAGAATCTATGGGAATTATTTTATCTTTTACAAAAACAACCGCATCTACAATTTCACCATTATTAAAAGTATACTGTAATTTATAAGAACTCGGAGGAAGAACATTTTTTAAAGTTTCTTCCAAGAAATATTCTCCTAAAACACCTCTCTGTTTCGGATTTTTAAGAATATCTTGAAGATTTTTTAATTGTTCTGAAAATCCTACCACTTGCTTGTTAGTTTCCTCCAACTTAACTAATTTTTCTGTTATGTGAGAAATTTGCTTTACTGATTCATTATGCATTCCTTGCATGACACGATTACTTTGAATAATATTTTCTTGAGTTGTTTTATGTGTTTCAGCCAATTTCTTATCTAATTCTTGTCTTAAATAATCATTTTGTTTCATTAAATTATTATTTTGTTCATTTAAAACACTTAGGCGTTCTAACATTGCATCTATTTTTTTTTCTTGATTACTCACATTTTTATCCTTTTGTTTAGTAACCAATAAATAAATTATTGCCATTAATGCTATAAAAATAATTATCATTAAAATAGTTTGCATAGAATTTTTGTTTAAAAAATTAAAATATATCTTTCCATTGATAACGAATAGCTTTATTTTTTAAATTATTTCTTTTTTTGGCATGCTTATTCTCTTTTATTTTGTTAATAAATTCCGCGCGCGGTTTTAGATGATAAATAGTTAATGTTCCTATTTTCTTTGTTTCTAAAAGAATAAATTTATTTAAAAATTTATTTAAAAATTTATTGCCGCTACTAGTTGTTTTAATGACAAAATAATTGCCTTCCTTGTAAATATTGCTTAAATCTATAGATTTGTTATAAACTTTTTTCTTATTTAATAAATAACCTATAGCTCTTTGATAATGAGGATCAGCGGAACGATAAATTGGATAATTATTTTTTCTATAATAATTCTTTAAATAATTTGCCACAAGATTTTCTTGCTCCCAAGTTACTCTTGTTTTCTCCTTTAAAACTTTATCTTTTTTAATAATTATATTTTTTTTTGACGCCAATTCTAGCTGTTGAAAACGTTGATAAATAAAAAATAAATTACTTACAATAAAACTAGCTACAATAATCCATCCTAACCAAATCCCTATATTTGAAAAATTTTTTCTTAAAAAAGAAATTACTAATCCTAGAAAAATAAATGGTAAAAAAGCACTTATCAGAAAAAAACGAGGAGAAAGATTATGCGCTAACAAAGTTAAAACAAAAAAAGAAACAAAAAACCAAATTAAAACTAATAAAAGAAAATCTTTCTGCGATCCTTTTTTCATTTTCCATAACTTTTTTAATATTAAAAATACCCCAGTTAAAAAAATAATTAATCCCAATATTTCAAAAAACAAACTTTTTTGACATTCTTGCTTACACTGAACTTTTAAATTGTTATTTCTAGACTTTATAATTCTTGGAATCTCCCCTCTTTCCCATCCTGTTAAAATAAGCCAGTAATAATCATTATGATTTTCTGTATTAAAAATTATTTTATTTATCCATCCTTTCTTTTCCTGGTTTGATTTTTTAGTAATTGTAGAAAAAAATTCTTGAGTATTGCTTCCTCCTGATTTAATTTCATTGATCATAACAGGAGAATAAAAAAATAACAAAATAGCTAATCCTGTTAAATAGACTTTTAAATTAAAAGTAGGCCATTTGATTAATAAATAAATTATCACTATCAAAGGTAAAATAATGAAAGCTAAAAAATGCAACTGAGTAACTACACTTAATCCTATTACCATTAAATAAAACCACTTTTGAGTTTTTTTAGCTTCAAAGTCTGTTGCTTTCAGTAAAGCATATAGAGTAAATATTATAAAAAATGGTAATAAATTAGGATTCCAACTAAAACGAGAATAAAGAACTAAAAATAAAGAGACACTATATAAAGCAGTTATCCCTAAAGAAATATTTCTAGAAAAATATCTTCTTAAAAAAAGAAAAAAAATCCAAATACTTAAGACATTAAAAAACATAATACCATAAGTTATAGCTATTGGAGAAGGTTGTTGAAAGTATAGTCCTATTTTAGCACTTATATAGTTCATATAATAAAAAGCTGGACCTAATCTTAAAAAACTTCCCCCAGCGCGTGGACCCAAAAGAGGAAGGTGACTTATTCCTTTTTCTAAAGCTTCATCTATTACATAAGCATCCCGCGATTGATCTAATTGAAAATGCATCCAATCATCTAAATGATAAACACGCAAAAAAAACCCCATCAATATAATGATTGACAACCAAATTATAGTAATAAATTTTGTTTTAGAAAGTTTTATCATTTCAACGCTTTCAAATAACCATATTATAGCAAAAAGAAAGAAGAAAGCAATTAAAATAAAAATACCTTTCTAAAAAGGTATTTTTATTTCACAATTTTTTGTAGTTCCCCTTTTCTTAATCTTATTTTGAATTTCATTATTATTGATAACAAATATATTTATTATCAATAACCGACCTGATAGGTTTTACTTCATTTAATAAATAAATGAAGGTTCACCATAACTCCCTAGAAAGGAGGTGATCCATCCACAGCTTCCGCTACGGATGCCTTGTTACGACTTCACCCTTATCATCGATCCCACCGTAGTTCCCGCTGTAACACGGGACCTTCGGGTGTTACCGACTCTCTTGGTGTGACGGGCGGTGAGTACAAGATCCGAGAACGTATTCACCGGGACATGGCTGATTCCCGATTACTAGTGATTCCGACTTCATGGAGTCGAGTTGCAGACTCCAATCCGAACTGAGATTAGGTTTTTGGGATTAGCTCCACCTCGCGGTTTAGCAACCCTCTATCCTAACCATTGTAGCACGTGTGTCGCCCAGGGCGTCAAAGGACCATGCTGATTTGACGTCATCCCCTCCTTCCTCCCCGACGTTTATTTTCTATTTATTTTTAAAATAAATAAAACTCAAACGTCGGGGCAGTCTCGTGTGACATAGTAACACACAACAGGGGTTGCGCTCGTTACCCCACTTAAGGGAACACCTTACGGCACGAGCTGACGACAACCATGCAGTACCTGCCTAACACCCTCGAAGGCTATCTTATTTCTAAGATATGCAGTTAGGTTTCAAGCCCTGGTGAGGTGCCTCGCTTATTGTCGAATTAAACCACATGCTCCACCACTTGTGCGGATCCCCGTCTATTCCTTTGAGTTTTAGCCTTGCGGCCGTACTTCCCAGGCGGCATACTTAACGCGTTAGCTACGACACGAGAAGGGTCGATACTTCTCACATCTAGTATGCATCGTTTACGGCGTGGACTACTGGGGTATCTAATCCCATTCGCTACCCACGCTTTCGCGGCTCAGCGTCAGAAAAGTGCCAATCAGATGCCTTCGCCTTTGGTGTTCCTCATGATATCAACGCATTTCACTACTACACCATGAGTTCCACTGATCTCTCACTTTCTCTAGACATACCGTTTCAAATGCAGTTCTCCGATTAAGTCGGAGGATTTGACATCTGACTAATATGTCCGCCTACCCGCGCTTTACGCCCAATAAATCCGGATAACGCTAGAGGTCTACGTATTACCGCTGCTGCTGGCACGTAGTTAGCAACCTCTTATTCGCTAGGTACGCTCATTAAATTGATCCCTAACAAAAGCAGTTTACAACCCGAAGGCCGTCATCCTGCACGCGGCGTCGCTCCGTCAGGCTTTCGCCCATTGCGGAAGATTCTCGACTGCAGCCTCCCGTAGGAGTTTGGGCAGTGTCTCAGTCCCAATGTTGGGGGCCATGCTCTCACACCCCCTACCCGTCATCGCCTTGGTAAGCCATTACCTTACCAACAAGCTGATAGGACGCGGGCTACTCCTTAAGCGATAAATCTTTACTCCGTAGAGCACATTGTGTATTACTTCGGATTTCTCCGAGATATTCACAACTTAAGGGCATATTCCCACGTGTTACTAACCCGTTTGCCATGGGTCTAAACCCATTCGACTTGCATGCCTTATCCACGCCGCCAGCGTTCATCCTGAGCCAGGATCAAACTCTTAGTAAAAAATAGAAAAAATCTATTTTAAAAAACTTAAATAGTTTTTAATAAGATTAAACTAGTTAACACTAGTTAAGGGGAACCACAAAAAATTGCGATTCTTTAATTTTTCTTTATTTGTTAAATTACTTTTTTTATTACATTTTAATTTTACATAATAAAAAATTAAAATGCTTTAGCATTGTAACAGTTTATTTTTTTTTGTCAATATTTTGTATTAAAAGATTATATCTAGTTATCTTTTTTGTTAGAATTTATATAATTATCTTCTAAAGTTATTCAATTAGTTTTATTAAATTTATTAAACCAAAAGTACCATTTGGATCTCGCTATTCCAAAATGTCTACAGATTAGAGAGGCATTTCTATTAGATTTAGTATAATAATATATTATTCAATTTAGTCTTTGGTTAGCCTTTTTTGATAGTTTTAATTTAAAACTAATTTTTTAAATTCAATTACGCTAGAAATTTTATAAATTAAAAAAGTTTTTTCTTTAATTTTTATAGTATGATAAGTAATATGTAATTAGCTTTTTTTGATAATTCTTTTCTTTTGATTATTTTTTTGATCTAATACTATTTTCTTTTTAATATATTAATATATTTTTTAACCAACAAGTTTAAATTCAAAAATATTTTTAAATTTTTCAAAACCTATTTTTCCTTCTGGCTATTTAAATATCCATTTAAATGGATATTTAAATAGCCAGAAGGAATTGATTACAATCTTCTATTGTTAATTACCCTAATATTTAATAAAAACCTTTAAAATTTAGGCAAAGAAAAATGCATTTTTTCCACTGTTCCTTGAATTTCTTGATGAATAGCTCCTTTACTTTTAAAAAAATCAACTACTTCTTGAACACGAAATTCTGGCGCGCTAGCAGCCGCTGTCAATCCAATTTTCCGTTTATTTTTCCATTGTTTTTCTGATATATCATTTAAATTATCTATAATATAAGCAGGTATTTTTTGTTCTTCAGCTATCTCTTTTAAACGATTAGAATTAGATGAATGCATAGAACCTATAACATAAACTAAATCAACTTTTTGAGCTAAAGCAAGCACAGCTTCTTGTCTGTTAGTGGTAGCATAACAAATATCTTTTACATCTGGACGAATTATTTTTACAAAATAATCTTTTAAAACATTTATAATATCCTCTATTTTATAAACGTTAAAAGTTGTTTGCGATAAAACAGCTGTAGTTTTAGTAAAAGAAATTCTTTTACTTTGAATTAAATTTAAAGCTTCTTCTTTATTTTTTATGATAAACACTGCTGAATCTTTTCCTAAATTTTTAGCTTCGCCTAAAACTCCTTCTGTTTCTACATGACCTTTGTGTCCAATATAAATCACCTGATATTCTGATTGTAAAAAATGTCGCATTTCCTGATGAACTTTAGCTACTAAAGGACAAGTGGCATCAATGATGTTTAAATTTCTTTTTTTAGCCTGCCTATAGTGTTGAGGAGGTGAACCATGCGCGCTAAAAACAACCACCGCTTTAGGAGGAATATCAATAATATTTTCTACAAAAATAGCTCCTTTTTTTTCTAATGATTGAATTACTGTTTGATTATGAACAATAGCATGTTTTACATAAATAGGCGCACCATATTTCTTTAATGCTTTTTCTACCGTATCTATAGAACGCACTACTCCTGCGCAAAAACCTCTTGGTTCAACTGTTATAATTTTTTCTATCATAGTTTTAACTGGCGATAAACACTTCCTGCTGCAACAGCTCCTTCTGCTACAGCCACAATAATTTGACGAAATTTGTTAGATCCTGTAGTAACATCCCCCGCTGCATATACACCTGCTATATTAGTAGCTTGAGTTTGATCAACTATAATATAATCTTGTTTATCCATTTTTACTTTTAATTGTCTAGCTAACTCCACTCCTGGAACTGATCCAATTTCAACAAAAAGACCTTGAAGATTTAATTTTTTATTTTCTCCTTTTTCATTTCTATAAGTTAAACTTTCCATTACATTCTTTCCTTCTACTTTTATAATATCTTTACAACACATTAATTCTATTTTACTATTTTTTTTCAAATCTATTTCACGGGAAGGATTCCAAGTAGTTTCTTTTCTATGAAAAACATAAATCTTTTTCACAAATTCAGCTAAATGAATAGCTGCTGTAGCTGCTGCATCTCCTCCGCCAATCACGGCTACTTCTTTACCTCGAAAAAACATAGCATCACAAGTGGCGCAATAAGAAATACCTTTACCAATTAACTCTTTTTCTCCTGGGATATTCAATTTGCGAGGCTTCATTCCTAAAGCTAAAATAATAGTTTTAGCTTGATAATCTCTTTCTCCGTCCACGTGCACTAAAAAAATATTATCCTGCATGGTAATATTTTTGACTGCACTTTGAATAATTTCTGCTCCTAGACTTTCTGCTTGATGCTGAAATCTTTCCATTAATTCTTTTCCTGATATAGAATCAAATCCTGCGTAATTTTCTATAGCAGAAGCTTCTACTACCTGTCCGCCTATTTCTGTTCCAATGACTAAATGATCTAGCTTATAACGTGATGCATAAATAGAAGCCCCTAATCCTGCTGGACCAGCGCCAATGATAATTAGATCATATATTTTCTTTTCTTTTTGCATAATTTTATTTTTAAAATAAATTAAATTATTTTTCTATAATTTTTTCAATTAAACGATAGAGAGCATAAATTGGCAACCAAAGCCAGCTAGTAAACCTAACAATTTTATCAAAAAATTGATTCATATTAACATTAACAATAGCAAATTTAATATTTTTATTATATCAGAAAATAAGAAAATTAAAAAACTATTTTAATTATTTTTAATAAAATCTAAGATATATTCAAAAACGTATTCTTTTTTTATATCAGAAATAAAAGTATGATAAGCTTTTTCAATATATTTCTTATATTTTTTTTGAGAATTAATTTTGTTATAAATTATTTCCATACTCCTTTTTTGAATAATATGATCGTGTTTTGATTGCATTAAAAGACAAGGTTGATATATTTTATTTAATTTTTTTCTCGTTTCCTGAACTAAAAAACCTAACTCTAAAACACTTTTTATAGAATAGGTTTGATAAGAAATTAAGCGAGTAATTCTAGTGGCTTTTCCAAAAGTAGGAGGATAAAATTTTTTGTGATATTTTTTAAAATGCAAAACGATTTTCAAAAATAATTCCACTACTTTTTCCATTTTTAATTTGTAGGGAGTGGCTAATAAAATTAATCCAGCTATATCTTTTTTTAATAAAGCTAAATTTAAAGCTAGAATGGCTCCCATAGATGTCCCCCCCACATAAACCTTTGAATATCTTTTTTTTAAAAAAGCATATGCTTTTTTTGTATCTTTAATCCAATCTTTAGCAGTAACACCTTCCATCTCTTGAGGAATAGTTCCATGTCCTGTTAACATAGGAATATAAACTGTATATCCATGCGCATTTAAAAATTCGCCTAATCTTTTCATTTCATAAGGAACAGTTGACCAGCCATGTATTAAAAGAATGGCTTGATTATTATCACCTTCAAAGAAAAACTCTTTATCTAACAATTTTTTTTCTTTTCTGTATAATTTAAGAGGATCCTCTAATAAAAAATTTTTAAAATCTTTGGTTCTATAAATTGTTCTTCTAAAAATTTTTGTTGTCATTCACTAAAGCTTTTTTTCATAAAGAATTTATTATACCTATTCCATTGTTACACAAACTCTATCATTTTTCAATTTTTAAATTATCACAATTCAACCGCATATAATTTACTATCAAAGCGATTTATAAAAAAAAGATAACTTTCATCAGAAGATAAAAGAGGACTACTTACATCATAATCTCCCTTAATTTCCTCCAATTCTATTATTCTCTTTTTTTCTCCAGTAGCTATATTTATTTTCCAAAAAGAATCTCTTGTTTTTATTTTTTCTGATTGATAATCATCTGGCATTGTAACACTAGAAGCAATATTTAAAGGCAAAGCACAATAAATATTTTGATTATCTTTAGACCAAACACATTTAGAAACTAGAGTTGCTAAATGAAGATCCTGATAATTACTACCATCACTATCAACAACACCTAATCTAAGTTTATTTTTTCCTTCTGCAGAGCTAACTAAAAATTTTTTTCCATCTGGAGACCATAAATAATCAGTCCCTTTAAAACCAGAAAAAATTGTTTTTACTTCTCCTCCTGTTAAACTAATTATCTTCAAAGAAGTTTCTTGAGAATTTTGAGGATAATTCCAAAAAGATACTAAAACACTTTTAGGTACGAAACTTATTTTCATTTTTGGCCATTCTAATAAACTTAATCTTTTCCAAAAACTTCCATCAGGATTAGCAATATTAAGACTTCTCTCTTGACTTTCATTATTATAATATTTATAAATAATTTTATTGCCTAAATTTGTCCAAGAAACTAAATCTAATCCTTTTTTTAATTTAACTTCATCATCTTCATTAATTTTTTTAAGATAAAAATCACCATTAGCTGTTTGATATATAAGTTTTTTTCCATTAGGAGACCAGTTAAGTTTAACTATTTTTGAATTTTTTAACTTATCCAAAACTCTTACACTTTCACCATTAAAAGAACTTTCGTAAATAACTTGATTATAGGGAGAATAAAAATAAATTAAATCTTTACTTTTATCTATTATTATATCGGGAATAACCTTTTTGTCTGATATAGAAAAAATTTTTTCTTTTTTCTTGGAATTAGTTGAAATAACATTATCAATTTTTAAATTATTTCTTTTCTGAAAAACAAAGTGATAAACACCCCAAAACGTAGTAGTTAATACAAATATTACACTAGCTAAAATAAATATTTTTTTCATAAAAAGAGTAAAATTTTTTAATAATTCAATTTTTATCTTTCTTTCTCTGTTTTAACAAAGATAAAAAGAGCATTGCTTAAAAATAACAACATAATTCCAATTAGAATCATCTTCAAAATAAATATTGTTTCTAGAGGAATAGCTGCAACAAGATTAGCAAATATCTTATTTTTCTTTTTTAACAAAGAAGTTGTTTGCGTCTGATTATTTCTCACCACTTCTATATTAATATTATCTTCCAATATTTTTTCTTGCGTATTAAATTGAGTTATTCCCCAGATATCACTTAAAGCTTTTCTAATTGATTGAGGCTGAACATAAAGAGCTTTAAATCCCACGTTATAATTTTCATTAATTAATTTGTTAACCCTAAAACTAAGAGAAGCACCTGTAATATAACCATTTCCATTAGAATTTATATTTTCTTTAGCCGAACTAGCATTATTTTCATCATTTAATAAAGCCACATCTTGACCATCTAACCAAAAACCAATATCTCTATAAACACCCTCTCTAATAGTCACGTTACTAATATCTTGATTTATCCAACTGGGGTGAAATTTTACTTGAACATTGACATTGTTACCTGGATAAGTCTGATATACATTTTTACTTCTGTCTTCAATTTCTTCATCATTACTATTATAAATACTTTTATAATAACCTAGTAATTTCTTCTCCGCTCCTCCATTATCAGGAATAGATAATTCCACATAGGGATCTATAACCACTAATTTTCTAGATAATTGTAAGTTATTACCAGAACCACTAGCATAACCTTCACTTTCATCAGAACTTTCTATATCATTCGCAATTAAGTTAATATCATATTCTTTCCCTACTTCTCCTGTAATAGGAAAAAAAACTACATCATTTTCTTGATCATTTGAACAATTCGCACTAATATTTTCATTGCATTCTAGAGTAGCTTTGTTAATTGTCCAATGAAAATTATGTAAAGAACCACTGTGAGTTACTCGCGCTCCTATAATTTCATTTTTACTAACATAACAAATATATTTATTTTCATTATCGTTACAAATAATATCCTCATCGTTATTACCTGCAGATAAAACAGATTTTCCTTCATTATTCACATTAACTATTGGTTTAAAAAATTCTATTTTATTTTGTGAGGAAATAACTTTAATGATAACATCTGCTTTTCCTGTGTTAGTATAATTTTTACTTTCATCATAATTCTCAAAAAACTCATTGGCTTCTGAATATACACGCAAATAACCTACATCGTAACCACTTCTTTTTTGCGTCTTAAAAATATTATTATATAATTTTTGATTATCTTTATTATTAATATTAAGCCGAATTCTTAAAATACTTTTACCTACTCCCTCCATTTCTTGTGGTCCAATTGCCTTTGCTTTTATTAAATCATCTGAAATGTCTTCCCAATTATCATTAGCTAAACTAAACACATCAGAAGCAAGCCGTTTTACTTTCCACTTATAGTGCACTTGTCGCGCATCAGTTTTTAAATTAGCTAAATGAGATTCTATTGTTAAAATATCTCCCATTTTATCTTCAGGATCATTGTTAGGAATATCCGGGTAATATTTTAAACTTACTTCTAATTTTTGTGGCTGATTTCCTTCGCGAGGATCAACTAAATTAGCCTCCAAACATTCATCTATTCCGCTTGTTGTAGTAGGAATTGTAACAGTATATCCTCTTATTCTCTTTCTGTAGCTACCTTTTCCTTGAGGATCACATTTATTTTTAGGCAAGGCCCACATAATCATCATAGAAGCATCATCTTCTTTAGTCGGATTTAGAGATAAACCTTCAATGGCTACACCTACTTGATCACCTGGCATATAATTCCAAGTAAATTTATCTATTCCTAAACCAGCTACATTGGCTTCGTCTTTATTACCATTGTTAGCTGTGTCAGGATCTTCTGGATCAGTCCCCCAAAAAGATTCTTCATCTTTACCAAAAACTCCGTCTCCTGTTACATAGTGATGCGTCCTTCCATCCCTAAACAATAAAGCATTAGGAAAAATATGCTCACAATGATTTATCATTTCATAATTTTTTCCATTATTAAAGTCATGTAAAAAACAATGATATCCAAAAGTAGGACGACGATTAGTATCTCCTCCTAAATGAGCACGGTAACCATCATCATCAGTATTATTTTTACCCTCTGTATTTTTGTCAAAACCATTTTGAGCAATTATTTTCATAGCTGTTATTTTCCAGTCTTCTACGGTAACTCTATTATCTTTATTTTCATCACATTTTTTTAATTGCATAGAAGAACATCTATTCACAGTAGAATTATTTTCACATAAATCACACCCTTTTTGTTTTAAATACCAAGTAAAATAAGATTTCTCTTTAGGTTGAGAAAAATACATCGGTAAAGCAGTAGCGGTTATTTTTTCTCCTGGCTTAGGGTCACTAGGAGAAAAAAAGAGTTTAACTTCTGGCGCTGATCCTTTCCGATTAGCTACATTCATTCTTTCCATAGAATCTCTCACACTATTATCATCAATATGATAATGATCTTCTGTATAACGTATTACGTCCATTACAGCTGATCTAGTGATACTATGCACAACAATAGCTGAAACATTTTTAAAATTTAAAAAAATCCCTACAAAAATTATGAAAAAGATTGAGTTTATTTTTATTATTTTTTTCATATTTTGTTTTTTATATTTTCTTTATTTTTATTTTAACCTTTTTTTTATTTATTGACAACTTATTTAAAATAAATAATAATTGCATCACTTAAAATCATAAATAACCAACTAAATAGCCAAGAATAAAACCAGGATTTACTTTCTTTAGCAATCCAACCAGCTAGAGGAGCTATTAAAATCAATTGTAAAAAAGGCCATTCTAATATTTCATTTTTTGAGCCAGAAAAATACAAAAGAAGAAAAAATAATATTGATTGCAATAATATAGCTTTTATTGAACTAAAATATTGTTCTAAAAAAAACTGAATAACGCCTCTGAAAAAAACTTCTATCAATAATAAAACTAGGGACATAACTAAAAACTCTAAAAGAAAAAAGGAGAGAAAATATTGATGAAAAATAAGAGGTAAATTATAATTTTGCTTAATTAAAATATATTTAAATAGTGCTAAAAATAACACTAGAACAATCATTAAAAACAATATAATATTAAAAATTACTTTCTTTTTGGTTATTAATTTAAAGCCATAGCTTTCTAGTTTTTCTTTGAGAACTATTTTAATAAATAAAATAGGTATTACCAACATAAAAACAATAGCTAAACTAATATTTTGAAAAGTGTCGTCCTTATTTATAGGATAATATTGACTTATTAAAATCAAAATTAGGAAAAAAATGGAAACGAAAAAAAATTTTTTATCTAACGGTTTTATTTTTTTCTCTATATTTTTTCTCATCTGCTATTATTTTAAAATTAGAATAATTAACTACCTTGGTTTTTTTCTTTTTTGGCTTTCTTATAGGAATGACCATGCATCCACATAATTATTGCTACTGTAACTGTTTCAAAAGGAAAAAAATTTAAACCCAACAGCTCCTCTGTAACTGTTCCTCCTAAAAATACTCCGAAACGTTTCAAAAACCTTAAAAACCTCATAGTAGAACTTATTTTCGTTTTTCCTTTGCCTAAAATTATACCCATTATTCCAGCTAAAAAAATAAGAATGAATATTAAACCAGAAAAAAGCAAAGTTAAAATAGATCCAATACCAGGAAGAGATGTTATAAAAACCAAATCTAATAAATCTTTTAGTATGGCTATTGCCAGAGCTACTATATAAAATATAGCAATTGAAAAAGGTAGTCCCAAAAACATAATTTAAAATTTATTTTTATTTTCTTTCTTCAAAATGCTCATCTTCCTCTTCTAATTCTTTTTTAGCCTCTTCTATTTCTAATAATTGACGTGGATCAGAAGTTATAATTTGATCTTCACTGTAAGAAGCAACCACTTTTATTGCTGCATGCTTATTGCCAGCAAAAAATATTCCTTCTCCTACGTTACTTTCTAAAAGTAAAAATTTTTCTTGTTCAGTAAGGTAAAAAGTTTCAGTAATGGTATCAATAGAAGCTGGAGATTGTCTTAAAAGTACTTGTAAAGAAGAGTTGGTTATAATAGGTTTTCCATATCTAGATGTCATAAAATCATTAATATCCTGTGTAATAGTAGTTAATCCCGTATAATACTTACGACAACGTTTAGCTATACTAAAGAAAAAAGCGGCTGCATCTTCATGTCGCATCATTATCCAAGCCTCATCTACTATTAACAATCTTTTTCTCAATTCACTTCTCATTTCGTTCCAAACATATTGCATAATTAAATGCATTGCCACTGGCCTTAATTCATCTTCTAAATCTCTAATATTAAATACCATCAATTGATTATTTATTTCTATATTAGTATGATGATTAGTAAATCCAGCAAAAATTCCTTCCGTATATTTTTTTAAACGTTGAGTTAAGGATTCAGCTCCATCCATGTTACGTAAAACTTCATAAAGATCTGTCATTGTAGGAAAAGCATCTTTAGTTAAAATATTAAAATTACTTTCTGGAGTTATATCTCTAACTGCATAAGTTTCTCTAATAGCTTCATCTAATATAGAATCTTCTTCAGGAGTTACCGAACCTAACATAATATGTAACAAACCAATTAATTGAGCTACGCTAGACCTAAAAATATCTGCATTATCCTCATCTTTTCTGGGTTTGGGTAAATCAAATGGATTAAGATGCACTTTAGAATTAAGAGAAATCTTTACAAAAGAACCTCCCACTGTTTCACTTAAATGCTTATATTCATTTTCGGGATCAATTACGATAATATCGGTATCCAGCATCATTGATCTTAGAATTTCTAATTTAACCATATAACTTTTTCCTGCTCCTGATTTAGCAAAAATAACCATATTAGCATTTTCCATTTCAAAACGATCAAATAAAATAAGGCTATTATTATGACGATTGATTCCATATAAAATTCCCTGATTAGAAGTTAAATCGGAAGAAACAAAAGGAAAAGTGGTAGATAAAGGAGAAGTGTTTAAATTATTAGCTGCATCTAATTTGTCCTCACCTAAAGGTATGGTTGAAATCAACCCCTGCTCCATTCTCATAATAGCTGGTTTAGTATAAACTAATTGGGCTTCTAAAATAGTTTCTACCGAAGCAATATTTTTCTCTGCTTCACTTAAATCTTCACCAAAAACAGTGATATAAAGACCAAAACGAAAAAACCTTTCTGTTCCTTGTTGCAGTTTATCTCGCAAATCCTCTATATTAGTAAGAGCTGATTCTAAAACTGGATTACGAATTTTTCCCTCTTCAGCTTCTATATTTATTTGAGATTGCACTTGGGTAGCACTTTTTCTCAAATTTCTTAAAACGTCAGCTGTTTCCATTGGATGTATGAACATAGCAATATTTAGAGGAAAATCAATATTAATAATGGGAGAAAACCAGTTTGTATTTAAAAATTTAGGATAGGTCATTACAAAAATCGTTTTAGAAAAAGCATCACCTATTTCTACATATTGAGGAGCAGTTTTAATAGCAGCTGGGGCAATTAAATCACGCAAGGTGCTTAATCCTTCTTTATATAAACTCTCATTAGCTGAAATGGCATCCATTGTTTCTATTTCTTTTTTTGTTTTAGGCTTCTTTTCGCTAAAAAACATAACCACTATAAAAATTAAATAAATAATTATTTAAAACATTAAATTTCAAAATCTAACTTATCCACATCTTTAAGTGTACTATATCTCTCTAAAGATGGATTATAAGAATTATACAATAACTCTATTAATTCGTCCGTTTTTAATAAAACCATTCTAATTCCTGTTCCATTCAAAGCTGTCTGTACCTGCTCCACTCTTTGCCAAAGCTGATTTTTATACGTTTCAAAAATTTCTTTATTAAAAATAAATTTTTTTTCAGGCATAATTACATTTGTAATTCTATCTATTATACCACCTTTTTTATTCTCCACTGGATAAAAAGGAACAACTATATAAAACATTTTTGACATTATTTGAGAAACATCTACTAGACTTTTAATAAAATCATGATATTCAGCTATTTGCATTTTTAATAATTCATTTTCTTGTAACATTTCTTTTTCTCTTAACATTTTCAAATAAGGGTTAATATCAAAACGACGAGAGTTGACTATAATTTGCACAGAGAAATCTAAAGAATTAAGAAAATTTTGATAACTCGCAATAATAGCATCCTGCTCCTCAGCAGATTTTAAATCAAAATTTATAGAAGACACCATTAAAACCGCTCTTAAAGAACCATTTTTTAAAATAATCACATTATCCTTGACACTATCCACGTCTACATAACGTTGAGTGCTAATGGCTGGATTTTTAGTTGCTTTCTTTTTAAATAATTTCATAAAATAATTATTTACCAATAAATAATAAATTAGTATTTATCCATTAACTGAGCTATTTGTTTCGCTTTTTTTGTTTCAAATTTTTTAGTTTTTTTCTTTTTCTTAGAAACTTTTTCTAAATTTTCAACCAGATTTTTTCTTATGGGACCTACCTCTCTCTGCCAAACATACACCTTAGGTCTTATTAAAAATAAGATTGTTAGAAAAATAAATTTAATAAAAGGCAATCCAAAAGGACGATAAAAAGCTAACGCTAAAAAAAGTAAAACAATAGGAATACTTGAAATCCAAAAAGTTTTTTGATCAAAAACATTCCATACAATTAATAAAACAGCAGCCATACCAAACATCCAAAGCAACTGCTTAGCAGTAAAGGGCCCTACTATTTTATCTTCTATATCAACAAACTGAGGAACATTAAATAGCATTGTTGTTTATTTTTCTTTTAAGTTAATTACATTTTGCGCGCTTTTTAAAATCTCTCTTTGCGCGCCACTGGGACGAATGCGAAACAATCTTGATTTTAAATAGTTGTTTTTAGTATCTTTCTTTAATTGATTAAATTCATCTTTATTTTTTTTAGTATTATCAATACTTTTTGAATCCTTTTTCATTGTTTTTTGATCAGACTGCTTATTTTCTTTATATTGTTTAGTTTTATCAACTTTATTTTTCATTTCTGTTTTTAATTGTGCTTGATCCTTTTCTTTGTTCTTTAATTCATTAAAGACAGACTGAAACATCGTTTTATGATCTTGACCTACTAACCAATGTTCTGGATGAGAAATAGTTTCTTTAGCTAATTTAACCTTTTTCTTTTGAAAAGAAGCTTTTCTTTGTTTATTTTTAGAAATATTTTTAGAAATTTTATTTGAAGAAAAATTATTAGGAAAATTATTTTCTATTTTCTGTTTAATATGTCGCATCTTTTTTTTCGGTTTTGGATAAAGATCAACTAAATCTATATTATTTTCTACCGGAAAAATAACTTCCTCTTTTTCTTTATCTATTTTTAAAGGATCTTGCTCATCCAATGATTTTAAAATAAGCGCTAATTTCTTTCTTTCCATATTGGTTAATTTTTTTGTATTTTCACTATGAAACAAATAGTTTCCTCTTTCCATAACGGTATGGCTTCCTGTTCCTAAATGATAATGATAATCATAAATCCAATTTTTTATAGATGGACGGGCCGATTCCGATAAAGGTTTAATTTTTATTCTTTCACTAGTAATTGTCTGCTCTCCTAACCTTTCATACTGATTTAAGGCCTGTTGTATCGGCAATAAAATTATATTTTCTTTTATTTTATTTGATACATTGTTATTGTTTATAATTTTATTAATTAGTTCTTGAGAAATATTTTGCGCTGTTTCCCTATCAATTTTTGCCTCTCTAATAAAAATTCGCGGAAAATCATCTAGCTTTAATTCTTTAAAATAATAACTTCTGATAGCACGCGCTAGAGAGGCTAATTGCAATAGCTCTAAGTTATATTTTTTACCAATCTTTTGAATAATTTTAGCCGTTTCATAAGAAACTAATTTTTCCTTTATATCTGTCGGTAAAGCTAAAAATTTTTCTTGACGATTTTCTATATCTTCCTCTGTTTCATCATCTGGATTAACTGTAACAAAAACACTTTGTGGCAGGGTGCACAACTCTATTTGCTTTTTTTTATTCAGTTGAGAAAATTTAAATTTAGTTTGCATATGACAAATTAAACAATTACCGCAAATTCTTTTCTAAGAACTTTAGCTTGATTAGCACTTACATTAGAACGTATTCTTTTTTTAGCATCTTCTGACATTTCATCAAAAGTTTTTTCCGTTACTTCTTTAATTGTATCAGCTAATTTTTCATTTCCTCTCCTACTAATATCAGTATTTATACCCTTCCAGTTTTGTCCTGCAAATTGTTCTGGCGATAAATTTCCTATTTCTTCACGAACAATATATTCTTTTACATCTTCATCATTAATTGATCCTGGTTCTACACCCTGAATTTGAGCTAATTGATTTCTTGCTTTACTTAATTCTATAGGATTATTAACTTTATAATCAACCACTAAATCAATTCTCTTTTCTTTAACTTTGCCATTAATTATATCCAGAACTTCTTTATCTTTTATTTTATCCTGCACACTCAAATAGGTCTCTCTATCCATTTTCCCTCTATTAGCCAAAGCATAAGCAGCTGCATTATCTCCTTTCTTAGCTCTATTTTTTAATTCATCATCTATAATATGTTCTTTTTCATATTCATCCGCTCTTCTTAACATATCTTTTCTTTTAGCTGTTTTATCTCCTAAACGAGCTGCCACACGAGCTTCTCTACTTTTTTGTTTAGACTCTAACCTGTCTTTAAAACTAAGCCATCTTTGTTTCACGCCACCAGGAACACCGGTTGATTGAACTGCTTTTTTGGGCAAAGTTTTTACACCCCACTTAGCTAAACTATAACCTGTTAAATATTTTGCTCCCCAACTTTTAACTCTACCTGCTGTATTAACCACTGCGCTAGCTCCATAAACACCCATGGATTGCGCCACCAAAATAGAAGCCCAGAGTAAAACTATCGGAAGAAAAAAATAAGCCGCGTCAGCTATGCTTTGTTTTGCTATTTCTCCGCTAACAGGATCATAATCAGAAGCTAAAGTTTTTAATTGATTTATGGCGCTTCCTAATTCGCTCCCACCTAAGCTATCCATCATCCGAAAAGATATAATTAACATAAATATCATTGTTGGTCCCACAAAAGAATATTTAAATAAATTATCCCACCATTTACTAGAAAAAGATTCTGCGCTAGGCAAAATAGCAGCTACAAAACCAACCGAAGAAAAAATAATTAGCAAAGCCAAAGCAAAAATACGCACAACCATAATAGCTGCTAGAGATGCCAAGGTTATCATTAAAATGAAAGTAAAAATGATTACAATTAAAATTTGCTTTGTATAATTTGCATTTGTTTTACTTATATTAGGAACAAACTGTCTGGTTATGTTAGAATAATACATTATTTTAGAGCTAATGCTATCGCTCCTAGATTCGTCACTGAAACGTTGATTTAATAAATAATACATCGTCATATTAGAAGAATCAATAATGAAACGTGAAATAGGAAAACTAAAATTAACTAAAAGCGCCATCAAAACTAACATCAAAAGAATTTTTTTTAAATGATATTTTTCAATTTGAAATACCGTAGAAAAAGCACTGAAAAGTAAAACTAAAATAAATCCTAAATTAAGAAAATCTCTCACAATCTTCCAGGCATCATAAATCCCTTCATTATGAATAATTGCTTTTAAATTATTAGCATCTATTGCCCAATCAAAAAGTAACCCTGCTATTCCAATAAACCAAGCTAAAACCCACCAAACTGCAAATAATATCCAATTAAAAACCCAAAGAAAACCATCTGTAGCTGTATCCTTTATTACTTGACCCATTGATCTCCAGTTATTTTTAATATGTCCAGTAAAAAAATCATATACATAATCTGTTAATCCCCACCCACCTAAATAATATAACCAACCACTTTTTTGAATACCAAATGCATCAGACGGCTGCCATGTTCTTTCTGCTAAACACACCTTTAAATTACTTCCTGAAAAAATAAAAATTATCAAAACTGCTAAAAATAAAATTTTAAGTTTATTCTTTTTTTTTCTTTTTGTTTTCTGACTGAAAATCATTAAATCCTTTTTTAAAATGATTATTTAAAAAATATAAAAAATTTCATTTTTAATATAACATATTTTCAAAGAAGTAACAACTATATTTCAAAGAAACTTTCCAAAAAAGTAAATAAAAATAAAAAACCTTGCTTAATAGCAAGGTTCTCATTTTAAAAGAAAATAAAATATCACCAGTGATATTTTATTTTCTTTTTTACTTTTTTTTGAAAAACATCTTCAAAAAATTTCATAAACAACTGCACAGAAGCAACCTGTTTATCAGTAATACCTTTTTCAGGAAACTGATAAGGAGGAATGCTTACTACTGTTTTATTCCCCCATTTAAAATATATTTTTTTAATCATTGTTATCTCACTAGTACATCCTAAACTTCCCCATTCCCAAATGGCTGGAGGTTTGTATTCTGTTATAATACAAACCGGCGGGTCAGTTATAGAAAAACGTCTTCTGGCATAAATTATTTTACCATCTCCAGGATCGGTACATAGAAAAACAACATTACCATTTTTACCTGGATAGAAGTTTTCTTGATAATAACATTTAGATTTCTTGTCAAAAAACGGAAATTTAACTTCTATTGAAGAAAATCCCCTGCCCTCAATATCCTCATTTATTGAAACTCTATATCCGTAAGAAATCTCAACAAAACACAAAACCACCAACACAACAATAATAAACTTTTTCATTTTTTAATCCTCCTTGATTTCTTTTTTTGTTAAATAACTAGTTGTCTAGAAATAACATATTTAAAATAATTTGTCAATATATTATTAATACTACTTAATAGATATTTTTAGCAAACTTTTTAACTTATCCTCTTAAACTCAAATTCTAGATTTTCCAAAAATTGAATTTAAAAAATTTTTTCTTCTGATTTTTTAAAAGTAAACCTTAAAAAGTTAAGTTATTTTTTAAGCCAATTTAGGTAAAATTTCTTTCTGGCTATTTAAATATCCATTTAAATGGATATTTAAATAGCCAGAAAACTAATTGTTTATTTCTCTTGAGATAAAACCAAATGACACTCATCCTTGTTGCAAAGATATTCTATATCTCCTACTTTATCCGTCCGCCAAAATTTAATCTGATGTTGAACTAATCGCTTTAAAACCTCTTTATGGGGATGCCCATAACTATTTTTTCCCACTGAAATAATAGCCACTTGAGGATGTACATAAGTTAAAAATTCATTACAACTAGACGAACGAGAGCCATGATGCCCTATTTTTAAAACTTGCGACTGAAGAGATAAATGATGTTTAATTAATTCTCTTTCTTGTTGACTAGGAAGATCTCCCATTAGTAAAAAAGAATTTTTTTTATAAAGAATTTGAGTAACTATACTGTTTTCATTTTTGTTAAAAGAATTATTTTGAAGTGGGTTAAAAGGATATATTATTTTAGCTTCTCCTCCTTGCGGAAACTTAATTTTCAGTCCTTGAGAAGCTTCTAAAATTTTTCCGCCATTTCTTACTTCTTCCTTGATAGCTTGCTGAAAAGCCTGAAAAGTCTTTGTTTGGCTCTGATTTCTGGTTTTTAAAATATAATCAACCTTATAATTTTTTAAAGCTCCAATTAATCCTGTAATGTGATCACTATCAGGATGAGTAGCTTCTATCACTTCTATCTCTCTGTCCCAAAAAGGCACATATTTTCCTAACTTTTCTAAAAGTTTTTTTTCCGATCTTCCTCCATCAATTAAAACTTGATTTTTTCCTTGTTGAACTAGAATAGCGTCTCCTTGTCCTATGTTAAAAAATATTATTTGAAATTTTTGAGAAAAAAAACTGCTTCTAATTATTAAAGCTAAAACAACATCTAATACAAAAATAATTAATAAAACACTATAAACTATTTTTCTCCATCTCCACATAAAATTTTTTTCTTATTTTAAAAATTATTTTTCTTTGACTTTTTTTCTAGTAGATTAGTAACAATAATAATAGTCATTACTAAAATAAAAGCTACGCCTAAAAGAATTTTCAATTTTTCTCTTGTTGATAATTGTAAAGCTGACCAACCCATTAATATAGTTAAACCATAAAAGAAAAAAGCAATTTGACGTGGAGAATAACCTAACTTTAAAAGTTTATAATGTAAATGCCTCTGGTCTGGATTAACTAAAGATGTACCCCTATAAAAACGTTCTAATAAAACCCAAAAAGCATCTAGTAAAGGAAGAATTAAAACTAATAAAGTAGTAGCTATTTTAGCTCCCGCAAAAATAGCTAATACTGCTAGAATAAATCCCATAAACATAGAACCGCTTGTTCCAGCCATAATTTTAGCTGGATAAAAATTAAAAAAAAGAAAAGCTAAAATAGCGCCCATTAAGCTAACGGCTATAATAGCTAAAGGCGGTTGATCAACTTCTGGTTTTAAACTTAAGGCAAAAATAATAAAACTTCCAATTAAGATTATTCCTCCTGCTAAACCATCTAATCCGTCTAACCAATTCATAGCGTTCATTAAAGTTACAATCCAAATAATACCTAACAACAAACTAGGTAAAAGCCAACGTCCTGTTTTTAAAAAAAACATTCCACCCCAAGGATTAGTAATATATTCTATTTGAATGCCTAAAATAAAAATTAAAATAGCTATGGCTACCTGAAAAAAAAGTTGAGTTTTCCAATCTAATTTCCAAAAATCATCTGCTAATCCAATTATTAAAATTATTCCACTAGATAAGATAATAGCTAAATGTTGATTCTCTAAAACAAGATAAGGATTAACTAATATTCCTATTACAAAAGCTAAAATAATTGCCACTCCTCCTAAGCGAGAAACTTGAATAGCATGAATGTGTCTTTTGTTTTTTCTGCTTTTAATTTTAAAATAAGAAGTTATTTTAACTAATAAAAATAATGCCAAAAAAGCGGTAAGAAAAGAAGCAAAAAATGATATTAAATAAAGCATAAATTATAATTTATAAAATACTAAAATTTTAACACAAATCTCCATAACCATTGGCTTGATTGTTGCGCATATTCTACTCCAATTCTAGGAGTTTGTTCAATTTTATTTAGAGAAATTTTTTTACCTTTTTCAATCCAAATTTTTTTCCCTTTGGTTAAATTCCAATAATTTAAACTTTTAGAAATTCTTAACTGGCGAGTTAATTTCCCTGGTCCGTTAGTTTTCTGATAATCTACATCTTTAATTTTTACAGCCCTAATCAAAACAGCGCTTGGTTGATTCTTTTTTTCTGTAACCACATTAAAACAATAATACATTCCATAAATTAAATAAACATAAACTTTTCCTGCTGGACCAAACATCGGATAATTACGTTTAGTTTTTCCAAAGCGCGCATGAGAAGCTAAATCAGTTTCATTATAATAAGCCTCTGTTTCTGTAATTATCCCTTTAATAATTTTCCCTCTAAATTCTCTAACCAGATAATTTCCTATCAATGCTTGAGCTACTTCTTGAGGATGTTTTTCATAAAAATTTAAAGGTAAAACATTTTTCATAAACTTAAATCATCCAATTCCTACTACATAATGAAAGAATAGCCTTAAGCTTCCCTGTAAAAAATAACTTAGCAAAGGAGAAAAAAAGAAAATAAAAATTAACAATAGCATAAAACCAAATTGCTCTAAAACAATTTTAGTTTCCATCTTTAAGGGAATTATAGCAAATAAAATTTTAGAACCATCTAAAGGAGGAATAGGAATTAAATTAAAAAAAGCTAACAAAACGTTGATTACCACTATCATAATAAATAATAAATAAAAAATAGCCAGAAAAGATCCTGAGATACTTAAACTAAGATTTTCATAATTACTAGCTAGAAATTCCTTTATAATATCCTGCTGCGCTAAATAATTAAGATGAATAAATCTTGCTGCTAAACCAAAAACTAAAGCTACTATTAAATTAGCCAGTGGACCAGCTAAAGCCACTAGCGCTGGACCATTTTTTTGATCCTTTAAATTATAAGGATTATACGGAACAGGTTTTGCCCAACCAAAACCAATTCCTAAAGTAACAATCATTAAAAGAGGAACAATGATAGAACCCCAGAGATCCAGGTGTTTCAATGGATTAAGTGTTAGTCTACCAGCGCGTTGCGCTGTAGAATCACCTAAATACAAAGCTGCTAAACCATGAGATACCTCATGAATAACTACTGACATAATTAAAACAATCACTTGAAATAAAATTAAAATTGTTTCAGCCATTGATTTACACTTTACAAATTATATTTCTTATGCTAACCTAAAAATTATGATTAAGCAATATTAAAATTTATTTTATGAGTAGAACTTGTGAAATTTGTGGACGTGGAACTCAATCTGGCCATTCTCGCAGTCATTCTAACATTGCCACAAAAAGAAAATTTAAAATAAACTTACAAACTAAAACTATTGAGGGTAAAAAAATGAGAATTTGCTCTCGTTGCATTAAAACTTTAAATAAAGTTACTGTTTAATATTCTTCTTTTGCTAAAAAATAAATTAAAAAAGCGATTTTAAAATCGTTTTTTTATTAAGTTAGTTTTTAAAAAAATGCTTCTTTTTTAATTTTTTTAAATTTTTCAAAAATCCGCGGTCCAGCAGGACGAGGAAGAAAAACTAATTCACTAGAAGAAGCTCTTATTAAACTACCTTTTAAATGAGTAAGCGGATTTTTCTTAATTTTTTTTGTTTGCCATTGAGATAACCATTTTTCAATTTTATCTCCTTGAAGAAAATTAATTAAAAATTCTAGTTTATTTCTTAAAAATTTACTCAAATAATCATCTTTTAAACAAAAAGAAGAATTATTTTCTAAAAAATAATGAGGCCGTATTTTTTTAATCCAAATATTGTTTTTTCTAAAACGAAAAAAGACATCACCCGTATCAAATAAAGGAATAGCAAAAAAATATTCATGAGAGGCAAACAAATCCTGCACGCTTATAGTAAGACTTCGTTCAGTAATAAAATAATTCAAACAAATTCTGTCTTTTATTTTTTTACCTTTTCTTCTTTTTCCAATTAATTCTGTTATTAAAGTTATCCCGGTTCTCGCTGTCCAAATTCTGCCCGCTTGAGTTATTACTAAAATATCCCAATCGCTTTTTTCATCAGCAGTTTTAGAGGCTAATCTTCCTGTTATTAAAATTGCTCTTAAAAAAGGAATCCAACGCAGAAATTTTATTATCCTTTTTAATCTTTTTATTTTTTGCCCAGAAATTTTTTCTTTTTGAAGACGTTGCCATATTAAGTATTCTCGCCCTTTTAAAAAATAAAATCCTTTTTGAGATTTAATTTTTGATTTCAAAAAGCTATTTTCCAAAAGTGCATCTTCAATTTCATCTAAGGAAAATTGATTCTCTTTAACATTAAACTTTTTAGAAGAAGAAAGAGATTTTTCATTAATCAATAATTTCCAAATTTCAAAGCTAGTTAGAGGATAATTCAGAGCATCATAAAAACAAATTGTTGTCCAAATATTTTTAACTAATTGATTTTTAGAAACCATTTATTTATCTCTTAGAATTTCTTTAATAACTACACCTAAAGCAGTGGCTAAAGGAACAGCTAAAATAGCTCCCATAATCCCGGCTAATTTAGCTCCAATTAAAATAACTAAAATAACAATAGCTGGATTAAGCCCCACTGCCTTTTTCATTATTTGAGGTAAAATAATATGATTTTCTATTTGTTGAATAATAATATAACTCCCTAAAACAAAAAATCCTATTATAGGAGAAACAAAAAAACCGACTATTGAAGCAATGATTGTAGATAAAATAGGTCCAGCATAAGGAATCAACTCTAATGTTCCTCCTATAACAGCTAAAGTTAAAGCATAAGGAATATTTAATAAATACAATACCGTAAAATCTAAAAGAAAAATAATAAACATTATAGATAATTGTCCTAACATCCACCAACTTAATTTATGTTTTATTTTATGTGTTATTTCAATTACTCTAGAAATATAATTTTTAGGAATGATCACTTGTAAAAACTCTTCTATTCCATCTTTTCTAACTAACATATAAAAAGTCAAAGAAAAAATAGCTATCGTAGAAATAAAACCAGAAAAAACTCCTAAGGTAGTGGAAAAAATACTTTTAGAAGAATAGGTTAATCCATTTCCCGCTTGATTAACTAATTGTTCTATTTCTAAATTAACGCCTTGATCGTGTAAATAATTTTTAAAAATATAAAATTGCTCACTAAAACTATTAAGATACTGAGGAAATTTTTGCATTAATTCTTTAAACTGATAAATAACAGCTGGAATCAAAAAAGAAAACATTCCTCCTATTGTTAAAAAAAGAAAGAAATAAACTAACATTATACTTAAAGAACGAGGTATTTTTTTCTTTTCTAACCAATTTATTAAAGGTTCTAAAGCCGCTGTTAATATTAAAGCTATAATTAGCAACACTAAAATATCACGAATTAAAAACAAAAACCATAATCCTAAAAAGACAATTACTATTTTAAGAATAATTTTTGTAGAAATATCTATGCTTCTTTTTTCAGACATAAGATTTTGGTAATATTATAATGTTTTATAAACAATATTATATGTTATAATAACACATAATATTAAAAATGAAAGTTATTTTAAAGTATTGACTATTTTTTTAGTTTGGTCAATAATATTAATTGTTGTTCTTTTTGCAATATTTTTAAGCGCCGTTAGCTCAGGTGGTAGAGCAGCAGCCTTTTAAGCTGATGGTCGGGGGTTCGAATCCCTCACGGCGCACCTTAAATTTATTTTTTTATGAACAGTTCTCTCTCGCGCAAGATTCTTTTTTGGATTCTAACTTTTCTTTTTTTATTCTCTGCCACTTCTATCATCATTTATTCTTTCGGTTATCGCTTTAATAGAGAACGCGGGATTTTTGTTTACACCGGTTCCGTTACTATAAAAACGACTTTAAAAAAAATAAGAATTTATTTAGACAACAAAAAAATACCTGACAGAAAAATTGATTTTTTAAATTATGCTTACAATATTGACGGCATTCATCCTGGAGAACATTTTCTTTCTATCGTAGCTGATAAACATCAAACTTGGCAAAAACATATCATAGTTCATAGTGGTATTTCTACTGAATTTTGGAATATTTTCTTAGCTAAAACACATTATCAAGAAAATTTTTATTTTTCTAATTATAATTTAATTAATTTTTTTATTGCCCCTTCCAATAAAAAAATTGCTTTAGAAGAAAGAAAAGGAAAGCGAATAGTTATTTCTTTATTAAAAATTCAAGGAAAACTCTTTGGAGAATTTACAAAAACAAATATTTTTGCTTCCGATAAATTTTCTTTTTTGCCTCTAAATTCTGAAAATATAGAATGGTCTCCTAATGAAAGGCAATTAATTATTCCTCTCCTTGATCAGGAAAAAAATTTTCAATATTTTATTTATACTTTAAAAACTAAAGAAATTATAAATTTAAATGAAATACTTTCACAACATAATTTTCCTTTTTCTCAGGAAATAAAACAAGTTCGTTGGGATGACAAGAAAAAAAATAGATTATTTTTTCTTGCTCATCATAATCTTTACGCTCTATATTTAGATAAAATTAACAACGAAACTTATCAGCCTCAAAAAATATTAGAAAATATTGTAGCTTATAATATTTCTGACAAAGAACTTTATTTTCTATCCTCTCTAGACGCAATTATTTATCGCATAGCTGGTGAAAGTTATCAGGATCCCCAATCCGTCACTCAACCTTTTTCTGATAAAGTATTACAACCATCCACTAAAATAGTTATTTATGATAAAACTAGAGGATTTATTATAGACAATGAAAGAAATCTTTATATTTATAATCAAGGAGAAAGAAAATATTATCAAAAATTATTAAACAATAACATTATTAATGCTCAATTTTCTGATGATGGTAAAAAATTACTTTATTGGAATAATAATGAAATTTTTGTTTATTTTACTCGTGATTGGAAAACTCAACCCATTCGTTCAGAAGATGAAATTCAAAATATCACTCGTTTTTCTCAAAAAATAAATAATGTTCAATGGTATAAAGATTATGAACATATTATTTTCAATGCAGGAAAACAAATTAAAATCATTGAGTTAGATCAGAGAGATTATCGGAATATGCAAGATTTATTTACTTGTTCTAATGCATCTGCAAAAATCACTTTTAATTCTTTTGAAGATCGTTTATATTTTATTCATAAACACAATCATTTACAAAATCTCTCTTATATTACATTAAAAGAAAAATAATTTTTTAGTTAAAAATATTTTATTTTCTTTTAGCTCTCTTTCTTTCTATTTCATTTAAAACTTGCTTGCGTAAACGAATGCTCTGAGGAGTAATTTCTAAATACTCATCTTTCTTCATAATCTCCATTCCTTTTTCTAAGTTTAATTTTAAAGGAGGAGTTAGCTGAATAGCTTCATCTGATCCAGAAGCTCTCATGTTGGTAAGGTGTTTTCCTTTTAGTGGATTAACCACCATATCATTACCTTTAGAAACATTACCAATTACCATTCCTTCATAAACTTCCTCTCCTGCTCCAATATATAAAATGCCTCTTTCCTGTAAGTTATATAGAGAGAAACCTAACGCTTTTCCTGTTCCTTTAGAAATCATAGAACCATAAACATGTCTCGTAATAGAACCCACAAAATCTCTAAAACCAATTACCCGACTATAAAATATTCCTTCTCCTCTAGTATCTACTACAAATTCATTTCTATAACCTAAAAGTCCTCGTGTAGGAATTTCAAAAACCATTCTAGTTGTTCCGTTTTCTGATTGCATAGTCATTAAATTTCCCTTTCGCTGCCCTAACTTTTTAATCACGTCCCCACTCATTTCATCAGGAACTTCAATAATAACTTCTTCAAAAGGTTCTTGTTTTTTCCCTTGAGAATTTTCTTTAATAATAACTTGCGGTTGAGAAATTTGAAGCTCATAACCTTCCCGCCTCATATTCTCTAATAAAATAGCAATATGCAATTCTCCTCTACCTGATACCGCATAATGATCACTAGCAGAAAAATCAATTTTTAAACCAACGTTAACTTCTAATTCTTTTTGCAACCTTTCTCTTATCTGACGATTAGTAACTAGATTACCTTCCTTTCCTGCAAAAGGAGAATCGTTAACTAAAAAATTTAAAGTAATGGTTGGTTCATCAATTTCAATAGCTGGCAACAATTCTGCTTTTTCTGTTTTCGTTATAGTTTCTCCTATATCAATATCTGGTAAACCAGCTAGCATAACAATTTCTCCGGCACTAGCTTCTTCTACTTCTTTCCTTTGGATTCCCTCAAAAACAAATAATTGCGTAATTTTTCCTTTTCTGTTAGTTTGATGAATATTTTTAATAAAAACTTCTTGTCCCGTTTTGATTTTTCCTTCGTAAATACGACCAATAGCTAAACGACCTAAAAATTCATCATAACCTAAATTAAAAGGCTGTAAACGAAATTCTTTTTCTTGCCATTCTTTTTGAGAAGCCACTGGAACTTCTTTTAAAATAACATCTAATAAATCATTGAGATTGTTTTTTTGATTATCTTCCTTATTTAATTTTGCTATGCCCTGTTTAGCAACAGTATAAACAGTAGTAAATTCTAATTGCTCATCATTAGCTCCTAAATCTAAAAACAATTCAAAAATTTCTTCTTCCACTTCCGCAATACGTGCTGCCGGTTTATCAATTTTATTAATGACTACAATGGGTTTTAATCCTAGTTCTAAAGATTTTTTTAAAACAAATTTCGTTTGTGGCATAGGACCTTCTTGGGCATCAACAATTAAGAGAACTGCATCCACTGCGCGCAAAACTCTTTCCACTTCACTACCAAAATCAGCGTGTCCAGGAGTATCTACAATATTAATTTTTGTTCCTTGATAAAAAATAGAAGTATTTTTAGCATAAATGGTAATGCCCCTTTCCTTTTCTAAGTCGTTACTATCCATCGTAGTTTCCTCCTTAACCATACCTGCTTGTTGCATTAGAGCATCTGTTAGTGTAGTTTTACCATGATCAACATGGGCAATCATTGCTATATTTCTAATTTCCATATTTTTGACAAATAAAAAACTTTCCTTGAGAAAAGTTTATCTTAATAAATTATTTTATCTTGATAGTATACACTATAAATTAAAAAATATCAACTATTTTTTGACGACTACTTTTTCCAGCTTTAATTTGAATTCTGCTTTTTGATTTTTGAAAATAGTCAGCTAAGACTTCAATCACCGCTTGGTTAGCTTTTCCTTTTTCCGGAGGAACAGTTACCCAAATTTTATATTCTTCAGCAGATATTTTTTCTATTTTATTTTTTTGAGAACGAGGGATAACTTTAATATAAAGACGCAACATTTTAATGATTTCTTAAAGAAAGTGTAGTTTGAAAATGAGCTGACTTATTTCCCTCTTGTGTTGTTAAATTAATCGTCACTTTTCCTACTGTATTTCCTGAATTATTTGAAACTATAAGAAATCTACCGGTAATTTCACTATTAATAAAATTAACTGGGAACATACTACCAAAATTACACTCAGATAATTGAGTAGGAGAATTTGAATCATCTGATGCCCATTGCAAATGATTATCCTTTAATTGAAAAACAAAACACTTTCCCTGAGAAGGATCAAAAAGTTCTAAAGTAGAAGGATCAGAAGAATCTTTTATTTCACTCGTTCTCAGTGTTTTACTAATAAAATTCAATGCATACTGAGAATTTTCTATATTTCTTTGCATTCGTTTAGCTACCCGATAACTTTTTATAATACTCACAAAAACCTGAGTAACCGCTAACATAATAATAGAAAAAATTGCCATAGCGACCACTACTTCTATTAAAGTAAAAGCTTGCTTGTTTCTCTTGTCCTTAAAGATTATTTTTTTCTTTAACATATTTTTATCCATTCCATTTAGTTAAGGTTACTTTAGCAAAGGCGCACTTAGTAGAAGCATTACAATTACTTTCATTTATTGATGTTCCTGATGGAAAACTATTTCCCCATATAACTACTGAAAATATTTCTGCTTCGTCAGCATTATTTTTACTATTGATACTACTACCATTTTGATAATAATTAACAATAATTTTTCTTTGAAACTTTGTCTCTGTGCCACTATTGTGAGTATAAAAATTATTGTTATTAATATTTAATTTGTTCTTTCTTGATCCTGATTCTAGACTATTACTATCATAATTTATTATTTGATTATAACTACTATCATTAGGAAAACCATTTTCAAAGGCTCCATTTCCTTTCTCCCAATTATTATCCCGAATATTCATCACTAATTCTATTCCTTCCTGGGCTAAACCACTAGCAATTACCCTATCTTGGCTATTTATCATATAGCGCAAATCTCCAGCTATTAATCCCACTGCCACAGTTAAAACTGAAGCTAAAATAAATACGGATAAAAGAACCTCTCCCAAAGAAAAACCCGGAAGAAAATAATTTCTTTTCTTCTTCTTAATTTTCTGTTTTTTAAGATTCTTTTTTAACATAATATTTTTTCTTTGGATAATTTTATAAATTTAGTTAACAACCACAACTTTGACCTCCCTTTAATTCAACTTCTCCATTGGAATAAACACAAATATGATAATGCTGATTATTTTTCTTTATATGCACATCTTTGCACCCACTTCCAAAATCTAGTTTACCATGTGGAATACTAAAAGCAAAACTAACAGACGAATCAAAAGTAAAACCAGAGCTTAAATTATAGACAACAGAATTACAACCAGAAATACCATATTTAGTATGATCTCCACCCATAGCAGCTTCAAAAACATTATTTGTGCAATTATTTGTTCCAGCGTTTTTACCCGTTAAAGAAAAATTTCTTGTTTGTTCTATAACGGCTAGAACTTTTCTAGCCTCTATTTCTAAATCTTTTTTAGTTCTTGTTTGTTTACTCACTATAACCAAAACAACCACTGACATAATACTAATAATAGCTATTACTACCACTAATTCAATTAAGGTTACTCCTTGATTTTTTTTATAATTTTTTATTGCATTAAACATTTTTATGGAAAATTATTTTTTATTTAATAATAAAATCTTAAATAACTATCTATAGCTGGAAAAAATTTTAACAAAAAAATAATTAAAAATAAACTAATTATTAAAAATGGTCCGAAAGGTAATTGGCTACTCATTTTTTTTCTTTTACTTATCACTAAAGTAAGTCCTACCACTGATCCTAACAAAAAAGAAAGCATTAAAACTAATAAAATATTTGGCCAACCAATTACTAATCCGATTAAAAAACCCAAATAAACATCTCCCATTCCCATCCATTTTTCTCGTGAAATAATTACTAAAAATAAAAAGAAGCTACTGGCTATCGCTCCGCCTATTAAACCGCTTAAAAAACGAGAATCCCAAAAATTAATTAAAACAGGAAAATTAAAGCTATCTACTAATAAATAATAAGCGCTTGTCCAAGCTACGGCTAACCAAATAATTAATAAAGGTATTTTTAAAAACTTAAGATCGTAGACCAAAATAACTATCAGTAAACTTACTAACACCAAATAAAAAATTACTTCTAACCAATTTAACCAAGAATGATTTTGCAAAAAAATTTCCGCTAACAAGATAAAAGATAATCCCGTTGAAAATTCCACTATAGGATATTGCCAAGATATTTTTTCTCCACAATAGCGACATTTTCCTTGCAACAAAATAAAACTTAACAAAGGAATATTGTCATACCAATTAATTTTAGCCTTACAATGAGGACAATGTGATCTTCCCCAAAAAATAGATTCTGCTAAGTTTAAGCGATAAATTACCACATTCAAAAAACTACCCACCATAAGACCTACAATAAAAAATATAATCAACTCCATATTTCCTATTAAAAATTGATTATTCTTGATTAAAAAACTAACATCCAGAATTACTATAATCAGGACCATTTATTGTAATTACTGCACTATTACAATTACCTTTATTTTTACTTCCTGGAGTAACAGTTACACGAAAAGAGCCATTAGAACAATTATGATTAGAACCTGCAGAAACATCTATGCTACCAATACTATCAGATCCTGGATAATTAACTCCTGCATCAGGAGGATTACACACACTCCCATCTACATCTGTTTGAATTAATCCATTTCTTTTACCACAACACATCACCATCGCTTTACTTAAACTACTAACAGTGCTCTTGAAAGAAGCATCTTTTGCTTTTCTTTTGCCGGAAATAACTGAAACTAAAATAACAGACACTAAAATACTAATAATGGCCACCACAATCAATAATTCAATTAAAGTAAATCCTTTTTTTTTAAAATTTATTTTCATTTTCTTTTTATTTTTTAAATCTCAATTTAATTCTAAAAATTATTTCTTCTAATATATAAATAATTAATTCTAAACCAAAAAATATGCTTAGCCAAGAGAATAACAAATTTATCCAATTAACATTTTTCCAAAAAAGCTTTTTTAGTTCTAATTTAAAATAACGAGGAAAAAAAGAAAAATTTTCATTATAATCACTGAAATCTTCTTTTAAAAAACTAAAGGGATAACCAAACTCCACTTTTTTAATATTTGCTTGATTACTGGCTTTTCCAAATAAAAATAGTGTTCCCATTAAAAACAACCCACTAAATATGAAAATTAAAAAATGTTTTTTAATCGCTATTTGATCTGTTTTCATTGTGCGCCACTTAATAAATAAACCATATATTATTTCATTCAAAAACTTAACTTGCTTGTTGAATTATTCAACAAGCAAAAAAATCTTTGAGTGAAATTAACAACCTGACGGAAAACCAGAAGTTGTTAAACTAGAATCAGAATAAATTCCTTGTGTTGACACATAAACAGTTGCATTACAAGCAGAGATAGGTAAGCCTGCAGGTGTAACGGAAATAGCAGGATTACTTGTGCTGCAATCATTTACAGATGCATATGTTACAGATGATGCTTTCATATCAGCTGCTGAAGGAAGATTAGAACCAACTGCAACACTACATATATCACTTCCAGCAGTAGTTTGAAGAGTATTAGTAGCATTATCACAACACATTGTTACTGCCGGAACTAAACTACTAACTGTTGACTTATAGGCAGCTACCGTTGCCTTATTTCTTGCACTATTCAAACTTACCAAAATAATAGAAGCTAAAATACCAATAATAGCAATCACAATCAATAATTCAATTAAAGTAAATCCTTTTTTAGTTTGATTTATCATTTATATTTCACCTCCATTCTATTTTTATTTTAGTTATTAACTATATTAAAACTTTCCTTCTTCAAATTATTATTAATGTTTCACTTTATCTATTATAACAGATTATTACTCTTTAAAAAATATCTGTTTACAATTGATTAATAATTCCATAAATAGGCATCATAATTCCAAACACTAAAATAGCTACACCTATGCCTAAAATAACAATTAATACCGGTTCAATTAAGGTAGATAAATTTCTTACCATATTATCAGCTTCTCCTTCATAAAAATTAGCCACATTAGATAAGGATTCATCTAGCTTTCCTGTTTCCTCTCCCACTTTAATCATTTTAGTAACAATGGGTGGAATTTCTCTGACACCTTGAAAATAACTACTCATTGTTCCTCCTACCTTCACTTCATCAGCCGCTTTTAAAATTATACCCCGATACACTCCGTTACCTACTACACTAGAAGAAATAATCAAGGCTTTCACCACTGGCAAACCCCCTTTTAAAAGAATAGCTAAATTACTTCCAAAACGAGAAAGATAGACATAGCGTAATATTTTTCCAATAACAGGTATTTTCAACTGCAAAATATCCCAATCTTTTCTTCCTGCAGAAGTATTAATATAATAAATAAAACCACCTATAGCACTAAATATAGCTATTAAAACCGCCCACCAATAAGCTTTCATAAAATCACCTAAAGACATCAATGCTTGAGTATACCAAGCCACCTCTAATTCCATGTCTTTAATAATGCTAGTAATATTAGGTAAAATAAAACTAATTGTTAGAAATCCAATTAAACCCGCAGCACTCACCACAAAAGCAGGATAAAACAAAGCTCCTTTTACTTTAGAAGTTAGTTTATAGTTTTTTTCTATATTGTTAGCAATATATTCTATGGTTTTCTGTAAGCCACCAGAAACTTCTCCAGCAGCAATTAAATTTATTTCTATACTAGAAAAAACATCGGGATGATTTTTCATAGCTTCTGATAAAGACATTCCATCTTCTACATTTTCTATAATATCATTTAAGACTTCTTTTAAATACTTGTTATTGCTTTGATCTGAAATAGCTTTTAAGGATGATACAATAGGCACTCTAGCTCCAATCAAAGTAGCTAACTGACGAAAAAGAAACATTAAATCTTTAGTAGTAACTCCTTCCCAGACTCTTTTTAATTCTTTTAAAATTTCTGGTTCTTCCTTCTGTTGTGTGATAAAGATGGGTATTAAATTATTATCTTGTAAAGTCCGCACAGCTGCTTCTCTGCTTAATGCTTCTATTTTTCCTTTTTTGATATCGCCTTTGTTTGTTTTAGCTTTAAAAATAAAGATCATATTTTTGTTTTTCCGATTTATATTTTTAATAAAAATTCTTAAACAAATTATACTATATTTATTCTTTTTTCACAATTACCCTTTAATAATCATTTTTAAATATTCTCTATCTTGAGCATAGGTAGTAGCATCATTCATGGTAATAAGACCTTTTTCTACCAGATTAGCTAGAGAACGATCTAAAGAAATCATATTGTTGCCTAAATTAGTTTCTATTACCGAATCAATTTGATAGATTTTATTTTCTCTAATTAGATTTTCTATAGCTTTATTCTTAATCATAATTTCAATAGCAGGCACTCTTCCTCCCCCTATACGAGGCAATAGCCTTTGGGAAATAACTCCCACTAGAACACTGGCCAATTGCAAACGAATCTGATTTTGTTGATGAGCTGGAAAACTGTCAATAATCCTATCAATGGTCTGCGCGCTGTTATTAGTGTGCAAAGTAGCAAAAATTAAATGTCCAATTTCTGCTGCAGTAATAGTGGTTCCAATAGTCTCTAGATCACGCATCTCACCAATCATTACCACATTAGCATCCTCACGAAAAAGAGCTTTTAACGCAGCGGGAAAAGATTTAGCATCACTACCTATTTCCCTTTGATTAACAATACAACGATCTTGTTCATAAACATATTCAATAGGATCTTCAATGGTTAGAATATTTTGATCAAAATTATGATTAATATAATCTAATAAAGCCGCTAATGTGGTTGATTTACCATGACCCACTGGTCCTGTCACTAAAATCAGACCTTGAGAATAATTACAAAAATCATAAAGAGAGGTAGGTAAATTTAATTCTTCTAAAGTTTTTATTTTAGAAGAAATTAAACGCATAGCTATGCTAATATTTCCTTTCTGAAAATAAATATTAACACGAAAACGAGATTTATTTTCAAAACTATAAGAAAAATCAACTTGACCAGCGTCAAGTAACGTTTTTTTATTGTCTTCTGTTAATAAAACATCACTTACTGCCTGAGTATCTTCAGCAGTCAAAACTTTTTCTTTACGTAAGGGAAAAAGCTTTCCGTCAATCCTTAAGGTAGGATAACGTCCCACTACAAAATGAATATCAGAAGCATTTTGTTGCGAAACTGTTAACAATAAACTTTTTACTTTTTGCTCTGCGTGTAAAAGTGACATACTTTTCTTTTTGTTTTTTTGTTAATTAAAGTTAATCAAATTAAAAATTTTTTTATTTTAGCCATTACTTCTGATGGAGTAAAATGCGCTTTAATTATATACTCATCTACTCCTTGCCCCAGTTCTTCTTCTATTTCTTCTTTTTCAGAAAGATTAGTTAACATTATAACCGGAATATTTTTCCATTCTTTATGAGATTTTAATTTTGCTAAAACTTCTCTTCCGTCCATTCTGGGCATTACAATATCTAATAAAATTAAATCCGGGATTTGTTTTTTTAAAAAATTAATAGCTTCTACTCCATCCTTAGCTAATTCTACCTCATATCCTTCAGCAGTTATTTTTCTATCATAAATTTCTCTAATAAAAATATCGTCTTCTACTAATAAAACTACTTTTTTTTGAGATTTTTTTTGTGTCATATGTTTATTACTAAAAAATAAAAATATTTTAAGCTACCCTCTATCATCACCAACATCTCCTCCAACTGTCATACTCCCTTTAGTTACCCTCTCTATTTCCGATAAAGAAGTCAGCCCTAATAAAGCTTTTAAAATTCCATCTTGTCGCATATCAATAAAACCTTGTTTTCTAGCGATATTTTCTAATTCATTTTCATTGGCTCCTTCTAAAATTTTTTCTTCCATTTTTTTATTATCTATTCTTACACACTCATAAACAGCAATTCTTCCTTTATAACCAGAACCATTACATTTTTCACAACCTTTTCCTTGATAAAAAAACATATCCTCTACCATTCTATCATTAATCTTATATTTTTTCAATTCTTTAGTAGAAATATTTTTAATTTCATTTTTAATTCTTTCTTTAGTAGTTTGTCCAATATCTTTTTTTATTTTGCAATTATTACAAACTCTTCTCACTAATCTTTGTGCTGCTACTACTCTTAAGGAAGAAGTGATTAAAAATGGTTCTAGTCCCATATCTATTAAACGAGGAACAGCCCCGATAGCATTATTAGTATGCAAAGTGGAGAAAACCAAATGTCCAGTTAAAGCAGCATGAATAGCTAATTCTGCTGTTTCATTATCCCTAATTTCTCCTACCATAATAACATCAGGATCTTGTCTTAAGATAGAACGCAATCCAGTAGCAAAAGTATAACCTATTTCTGGTTTAATTTGACTTTGATTAATACCATCAATGGAATATTCCACTGGATCTTCCAAGGTTACTATGTTTTTTGCTTCCTTATCAATCATTTGCAAAAGAGTATAAAGAGTAGTTGATTTTCCAGACCCTGTCGGACCTGTCATTAAAATAATTCCATTACTTTCATCTAAATTAGTTAAAATCTCTTTATTTCTTCCTATTAAGCCTAACTGCTTTACAGAAATAGACACACCCTCTTTGTCTAAAACTCTCATTACCACCTTTTCACCTTCCACTACCGGAAAAGTAGAAACACGAAAATCAATTTGTTCATCCTCCCATTCCATAGAAAATCTTCCATCCTGAGGTTTTCTTTTTTCGTCTATTTTTAAATTAGATAATATTTTTACTCTTGAAATGACTGCCAACCCCACTTCTCTTGGTAAAACTAAAGAAGTATGCAAAATACCATCAATTCTAAAACGAACTTTATATTCTTTCCCGACAGGTTCAATATGAATATCACTAGCTCGTCCTTCTATAGCATGACTAACAATTACTTTAACTAATTTTGAAACAGGCGCGTCTTGTAACATTTCATTATATTCATCAAGATCACCTTTTTTCTCTTCAATCTTATTTTTTCTTTTCTCATTTTCCAGCTGAAAAGATCTTAAAACATTTTCCACGGCTTTTTCTGTAGTTTCATACTGATCAATCATTTCTTGAATAGTATTTTCTGCTGTTAGATAAATTTCTATTTCTAACTTCTTTTTTTCTGCTAAAAAACGTAAAATATTTAAAGCTTCAATATTACGAGGATCACTCATGGCTACTTTAATCAAATTTCCTCTTTTTTCAAAAACAACCATCTTATATTTTCTAGCCAATTCACGATTAATTAAATAAAGTACCTCTTTTTTAATTTTAGAGGGAGCTTCTTCTAAAAAAGAAATGCCCATTGCATCAGCTTCTTTTTTTAACGCTAAGTTTTTTTTAATTTGATTTGATTTTTTATTTTTTGAATTTTTATCCATCTATTTCTTTTTCTATTTTTGTTTTTTAGTTTTATTTTTTTAATCACAAAAGATAAGTATAATTATATAATAACTGCAATACAGTAAAATGTGTATAATTTTTATATTTATATCATTCCAAGCTTAAGCTAATTCAAATTAATTAGAAGTATTATTAGCACTAGCGACATTAACAGTATTAGAAGAAAAAGGAGTGAATGGATTGGTTATTTGACCAGTAATACCCTCTTCTAAACCACCTCCCTGTGATTGAATATTATTTTTTTCTTTTAAACTATTGATAGCTAAAAAATTAAAATAATTTTCAGAAAACTGAAAATTATCTAAAAATTTTTCTTCCCCTTCAACTGGTATTAATGCATCTGGAAGATATCTGAAATTAATTTTAGCATTAAATGTTAACAAATTGGCTTGATTTTCATTTTCGTTTGCATTTTCTGATTTATTATTAGTTTCTATATCCAAAGAATCTATTTGATTATACCTATCAAGATGATAAAGACTAGTTAAAAAACTTTTAACTTGTTCATAACTTCCTATTACATTAACAGAAGCAACTGCACTTCTCCAATTCATATCATTAAGCACATCTACTGTTTTATTTTTTTCGCTTTGCTCTTTTTTATTACTCTTTTTTTCTTCGCTCACATTAATTGAATTTAAAATCAATCCCGATTGATCAGCTATTTGACTTAAGGAATTTAAAATAAACAAATCGTTACTTTTTAAAGGAATAAATTGAAAAGCAAATTTTACGTCATCATTGTGATTATCTAGCATCTCAACTGCTTGATTCAACGAAGTTTTTTTAGCCCGAAAAGTCTCTAAGGTTTGTTTTGTTTCTTTTAGTTTTTTGTGCTGATCAGATATACCTCCCTTTCCCTGCCACAAAGGATAAATATACCAAATAAACATAACAACTGTAATAAGTAATGCTGTAGGAAAGAAGAATAACTTTAGTCTCATATTTTTATTTTTCTTTTTTGTAATCTAAGATTACAAAAAAGAAATTATTTGTTTTTATATTAATTAAAAAATATTTAGTTTTTAAGACCAATTGTTAAACCAAAATCAACTCCACCATCTTCATTTTTATTTACTGTATGTATTTTTACAAAACGAACATTTTGACTATCATTTTTAAAATTATATACTTGCTGAGCAACGGTATGATAATTAGCTCCTATCCCTTTTATTTCAATTACTGACTGATTTTTAGAATAATTATAAGATGTTAGATAAATTCCTTGATTAATATTTTTCTCCAGCATTAAAAGTTTAGCTAAAGCTTCAGAGTTTTCTTGAGAATTAACTTTTTCAATTACATTTTTTCTTTTCACAAAATTAACTACCGTTTTAATATCATCTTTATTAACAGTTTGTTTTTCTTTTTGAATAGCTAATTCTACTTTTTTCACTTGATTTTTTACTATTTTTTTATAATAGTAACTTACTCCATAAATAGTAAAAACTACCAGAAGAAGAAGAACAGATATCTGCCATCCCGTTAAAAATGAAACGGCCCCTTTGTTTTCTTCATTTTGTTGTTCTACTTGTTCATGAAAGTCAATATTAACCATTTTTTTGTTTTAATTTTTTTTAGTAAAACTACTAAAAAAATCAAAAAATTATTTTTTATTTTTATTTTTATTAAATAATAAAAAAATTAAAATAATTATCTTATTATTTTAATTTTAACCTAAAATTAAACTTTGTCAAACAACTTTTAAAATATTCTAATTTCGTTGAAAATCTTTTATTCCTTTTTCAGCTAGACCAATAGCCACTGCCAGAGATGTCCCATAGTTTTTAACTTTTTTTTCTATATTTTTATCTATCACAATTCCTTTCCATGGATTTCCTATTTCAGTTGATATATTTAATGCTTGAGAAAAATATTTATCTATGCCACTTAAACGAGAACCTCCTCCTGATAAAATAATTTTATCTATCCTAACATCCGTTAAACTTTTGTGACGATAATTCTCTATAGTTCTGATTGCTTCTCCAGAAATTAAATCTAATGCAGGTATAATCAATTGACTATTTTGACTAAAAATTATTCCTCTTTTTTGTCTTTTAAAAGATTCTGCTCTTTGCCAAGATATATTCATACTAGAAGCTACAGCCTTAGTAACTTCATTTCCTCCTACATCTATAATTCTATTAATTTTAATTACTCCTCTATCTACTAAAATAATATCTGTTGTATCCGCTCCTATATCAATTATGAGATAACCGCCCAAGTCGTCCCCCACTAAAGATCGCGCACTCGCAAACATAGATAATTCTAAGGATGTCATTTTAAAATTTAAGGATGTAATTAGATTCTCATAATTTTCTACTTCATCTTTAGGTGCTGCTACTAACAAAACTTGCATAGCTTTTTTATTTTTGTTTTTTTTAGTATCCTTTCTTTCATTTTTTTGGTTATATAAAGACAACAGTCCTGTTTCTTCATCTTTAATTCTGGAAACTACATCCCAACTTAAATAAACTTCATCTAACGGAACAGGAATATATTTATGAGCTTCGTATTGAATAGCTTTATCTAATTCTTTTTTATCCATTTGAGGAAAATCTATTAAGGCCACAAGTCCACTTATACCTGGCATAGCTGCATAAACAGAATGTGATTCTGGTTTCATAGCAGATAACAAAACAGCTAAACTATTTTTTAAATTCATTTGTCTGTTATTTTTCTCTGTCGTATCTAAAACAATATTTAAATTATTAGCATCATCTTTTTTCGGTTGTTTTTTAAAATCAATCCAACCATAATTTTTCAAATGAGTTCTATCATTATCATACAATAACTCCACAACTTTAATAGAAGAAGTTCCAAAATCTACTCCTAAAAAAACATTTGATTTAGCTTTAAACAAGTTCCACATTATTTTTATTTTAATCCGCTTAATATTTAAAAGATTTGACTTTTATTAAGAAAGACTTAATAATATCAATACATTCTAAAATTAATAAAGTATACTTAAATTATACAACAACATTAAAAAATTAACAATTTTTAACTATTGTAACATGAACGATAAAATATTGCAAAAATTAACTCACAATGCTAAAGAAAGTCTTTTAAAAGCGATTGAAATATCTCGTTATTATGGCTTTAAAAAAGTTAATCCTGATCATTTACTTTTGGCTATTTTATCACAAAAAGGAAGTGCTGGAAGAAATATTTTAATTCAAATGGGAGCGCAAAGTATTGAAAATAAAAAGATTTTACAACAGTTTAAAACTACTATTGAATCTCAAAAAATTAAGCATCTTTTTTCTAGTAAACTGAATAACACCACTTTAAACAATTTCTCTCAAGAATTAAAAAATATTCTTATAAGAGCTTTTTCCATTGCGGGAACAGCTGGTTTTTCTTATGTAGGAACGGAACACTTAATTTATACCCTAATAGAAAATCCACTACCTTCTGTTAAAAAAATAATTGATACTTTTGATAAGCCACTTAGAACTATAGAAACATCTGATACCACTTTTTCTCAAATGAAAATAACACCTGATCAGTTAGCCAAATTATTTAATTTACCTTTTCGTTCTAATTTAAAATCCTCTGAATATGAAAAAGAAAGCGGCTATTTAAAAGAATTTGGCACAATTCTTAATAAACAAAATTTTTACAAATCTCATTCTATCATAGGAAGAAAAAAAGAAATTAATAAAATAATAAATATTCTTAGTAGAAAAATAAAAAACAATCCACTTTTAATTGGTGATCCAGGAGTAGGTAAAACAGCTCTTGTAGAAAAATTAGCTTTAGAAATAAAAAAAGGAAACGTTCCTTATAATCTTCTTAATAAAAAAATTATCAACCTTGATTTAACAGCTGTCGTGGCAGGAACAACTTTTAGAGGAGAATTTGAAAACCGACTTAAGGAAATCATAAAAGAGGTAAAACATGATAAAAATATAATCCTTTTTATAGATGAAATTCATTCTCTAGTGGGAACAGGGAATGTTAATGGATCTCTAGATGCAGCTAATATTTTAAAACCTGCTTTATCCCGTGGAGAAATACAATGTATTGGCGCCACCACTTTTGATGAATATAAAAAATACATTGAAAAAGATGCTGCCTTAGAAAGACGCTTCCAAACTATTCAAGTCACTGAACCTTCTTTTCAGGAAACACTCACTATTTTAAAAGGAATTAGAAAAGATTTTGAAAAATATCATTCCATAAACATTTCCGATCATATTTTAGAAAAAATTATTCAATTAACTCAACGTTATTTGCCAGAACGTTTTTTTCCTGATAAAGCTATTGACGTTTTAGATGAAAGTTCTGCTTATTTACATAATCAGCAGAATGACACTCAAGAAAAAAGAATTATCCAATTAAAACAATATCGCAAACAGTTAACTAAACAAAAGGAATATTTAATTTTAGAAGAACGTTATACTGAGGCTATTAAAAAAGAAAAAGAAGAAAAGCAATTATTAAATAAAATTAAAAGAATTAAAAAAACATTAAAAAATAAAAAAGAAAAAGAAGCAAATCTAGAATTGTTACATGTTGCACAAACTATTGCTGATAATACAGGAATCTCTCTTGAAAAAATTCTTTCTTCTCAGTCTGATAAATTAAAAAAACTCCCTTCAAAATTAAATCAAATTGTTATTGGACAAAAGAAAATTATAGAAAAAATTACCGATACTCTTTATTATTCGCAAAGCGGAATATCTAATTTACCTAAACCACTAGCTTCTTTTCTTTTTGTGGGACCAACTGGGGTTGGAAAAACTTTTTTAGCGCAAAGTCTAGCCAATTATTTTTTCAATTCTCCTCAATCCTTAATTCGTATTGATATGAGCGAGTTTATGGAGCGTCATAATATCTCACGTTTAATTGGAGCTCCCGCCGGTTATATTGGATATGAAGAAGGCGGACAATTAACCGAAAAAATAAAACGTCAACCTTATAGTCTTATTCTTTTTGACGAAATTGAAAAAGCTCACTCTGATATAAGTAACATCTTGTTGCAAATACTAGATGGAGGCTTCCTAACTGATGCTAGTGGACACAAAATAGATTTTAAAAATACTATAATTATTCTAACTTCTAATTTAGGAACTGAGAATTTTAATCAAATTAACTCCATTGGATTTTCTAAATATTCAAAAAAAGGAACACAAAAAAAAGAAATTGAAGAAATTAAAAAGGATATTTTAAAAAAATTAAGAAAACAATTTCGTCCTGAATTACTTAACCGTTTAGATGATATTCTTGTTTTTCAAAAACTCAGTTCATCTAACCTTAATAAAATAGTCCGCTTACACTTAAAGGAGCTAGAAAAAAATCTTGCTTATCAAAAAATTAATATAAGTTTTGATTCTAATCTTATTAAATGGATAACTGAAAAAAGTATTGATGATCAAGAAGGTGCTCGTCTTGTGCGTAAAAATATTCAAAAATATATTGAAATTCCTTTAGCCAAAGAATTACTTGAGAATAAAACTATTCAAAACCCAACTAATCTAATAACTCATATTAAAATTAATCTTAACAGAAAAACAAATACTGTAGAATTTAAATTATTATCTAAATAAAACTATAAATTAAAATTTACTCAAATTTACATTTCTACTATTAATTTCCTCTTCTATTATCTTTTTATCCCTTCCATATTTTAAACGAGAAAGTTCTTTTATATTGTTAGCTAACTCTTGATCACCTTCAGAGGGTGGATAAGTTTTCATATCAAAAGGACGACTAGTTTCTCCGTTTAGCAATAATTTAGTATAACAACTATAATTGTTTATATTAATTAAATCATTGCGATGAAAAATCGGTTCAAATTGTTTTTCTAAAAATTCAGCATCTTCTGGTCCAACTCTAAAAGCGCAAAGAGAACCTACATTACCAAAAACAGCTTTAGATATTTCTTCACTTAATTGTCCGATAAATTGATGCGCGATAATTAAATTAAGATGATACTTTCGCGCTTCAGATAAAATTTGAGCGATAGAATCAGTAGTCACATTTTGAAATTCATCAATATAAAGATAAAAATCTTTTCTTTTCTTTTCTGGTAAATCTACTCTACTAAGAGCTGCCATCAAAATTTTTCCCACTACCACCATACCTAATAGATGACTATTAATTTCTCCCAGTTTTCCCTTAGAAAGATTAACTAATAATATTTTTCCACTATCCATAATTTCTCTAAAATCCAAACTACTTTTTTGCTGAGCAATAATAGGACGCATTATATCATTAGTTACAAAAGTATTTAATTTAGAAGTTACATAAGGAACGATATTAGCCAAAGCCGCTTCTCCTCCTGCCTTTTCAGCTTCCTTAATCCAAAAATCTTTTACCACTTGATTTTTACAATGATCTAACTTCATTTTTCTAAAATCTTCATTGGCTAAGACTTTAGAAATTTCCATTAAAGTAGATCCGGATTCTGGATGTTCCATTATTAACAACATAGCATTTCGCGCGTATTGTTCAAACATCGGTCCTCCAGTTTGTTTTAAATCATAAAGTCTATCAAAAATACTAATCATTTCATTTACTACAAAACTTTTTTCCTCTGGTTTTTCATATTCTAACATATTTAAACCCAAAGGTCTTTCTGTATCAGCCGGATTAAAATATATAACATCCTCTGCTCTTTCTTTAGGAATAGCAGTTAAAATATCCTCTACTAAATCACCATGAGGATCAACAACGCAAATCCCTTTTCCATTTTTAACATCTTGTTTAGCCATTTCAGTTAAAAAAGTAGATTTTCCTGTTCCCGTTTGTCCAATAGTATATAAATGTCTTCTTCTGTCATTATCAGCTAAACGAATTTCTGTTTTAACTCCTCTATAGTCATTAAATCCTAATAAAATGCCTTTTTGAGGAATATGTACAGGCGGAGGAGCTGTTCCAGATTTTAGCCATTTAATTTTAGGTGTTTTAGTAAGAGAAGTAGGAAAATGAAAAAGACTAGCAATTTCTTCTACTCCTAAAATTATAGCTTTTTCTGGATTAAAATTACGGAAGATATAATTAAAGACCATTTTTTTATCTTTTTTTCTTTCCGTTATTACGAAATTATTCACTTCCGGATTTTCAAATTGAGCTAAAGAATTTTCCATCTGCGCTAAAATCTCTTCTGCTCTCTCAGGTGTACTAGCTGAAGATATAATTCTAATATTAACTTGAAAAGCTGGTTTTTTTGCTTTTGTTTCTATTGTTTTAATTAATTCTTGTTCTTCTGGAGTTAATTGTATCGGTTCATCTTTATCCTTTGTGTTGCTAATATTAGCATCCGTTTTAGTTTTATAAAAAAGAACGGTTAAAATCCCTTTTCCTATCTCCTTGAATGCTTTTCCTAACCAAGAAGAATGGTAAACTTTTTTTAATTGTTTTCCTTGTTGCATTTCATGAGCTATTTTTAAACCATTTCTTCGCCATTCTTTAGGCGCTGGACCAAGAACTAATTGTAAGGTAGCTCCTTCTTCTATAGTGTTTAGTTTACTAATAGCATTAGAAATTTCATTTAAGGGATCTGCATCCATTGTTTCATAAGTTTTAAGTGGAAGGAATGGTTCTTCTTTTAATTTAACAAAAGCTATGGCTGTATAACTATTAGGTGTAAAAATTGTATAATCAGAAACACCTTCTAGCTTAGCCTCGGGGAAAAAACTATGAATTTGTTTTTCTATTCTTTCTCTAAATTTTTTTGGCACAGATAAATAAAAACTAATTTCTTCGTCATCGGAAGGATTAGTTATTTCTAAAGCAATATAAGGATCACCATAAAACCATTCTTTCCAAGTTTTTTTTACTCTTAATGCTGATAAGGTACCCAACCATTGTTCCATTAATTTTATTTCATTTTTCCAAGCAGGTCGTTCTTGATTATTAAGAGAATGTTCCTGATTATCATCAGTAGGCAAAGAAACTCTCACTATTTCTAAATCCATATTGATAGAATAATTAATTTGCGCCCGAAAAGTAAGAAAACTTTTTATCAATAACCAAAGACCGCTTAGCAAAGAAATTACAGCAGAAACAATAATAATACTAATTAAAAGTAAATCTAAATTCATAAATTTTTATTCTTTAATCAAATTTTCCTTTTCTAAAGATTGATACATCCTTTCTCCTAAACTCATTTCGTCATGAAGTCTATCCAAAATATAATAATTTTCCATATGTTGAGCTACTTTTACTGCATGCACTACCCCTCTGTGTTGAGCTAATTTTACTAACATTTTAACCTGATCTTCCGCACTTTTCTCATCTGCTATTTCTTCTGCATCTTTTTTTATTTCTTGAGGAGAAGTATCTTCCTCTACTTGTTTTTTGACGCTTCTTAAAATTTTATCATAAATATTCTCTTTTTTTTCTAAAGATGAAATTCGTTCACTTTTTTCTTGACTATTTTCTTGTTCTTTTTTTTGAGAAAACTGAATATCTTTTTTTAATTTATCTAGATTAACTTTTTTTTCTTGTGAATTCTCTTGTTTTTGATTATTTTGATTTTGATTCCACATATTTTTTTTATTATTAAATTTATAAATTTTCTAATTTTTGCACTAATTGGCTAATTTTACCTTCTTTAAAAGCTAGTTTCACTATTCTTCTTGTCCACATATTAACTGTTTCATTTTTTAATGGTTCTACTTCACCCTCTTGTAGAATATCTTGAAAAACATCTTTCCAATAAATCAAATTTACTTGATCTGTAACTTTTTTATTTTCTAAATTCTTCCATTTTTCTAAACTCATAGCTATTTTTTTTCTTAATAAAACAAGACTTTTTTTTACTGCTTGAAATTCATTTTCCATTTCATTATTCTGACTTCTTTCTTTTAAAATTACTTTTTTAAAACCATTTTTTTCTTTATCTTTTTCTTGTTTTATATCTCGCTGTTCTCCTTTCCATAAATTTAATTCCTGTTCTGCGTTCCCCAAATTAATTTCTTTGCCAAAAAATTTTCTTAGTTCCTGTTTTTTAATTTCTAACTCTTGCATTCTTTGCTGAAAAGTATGCTCTTCTGGATTATCCTGATTATTTTCACTTTTTTCTTTTTTGCCAACAATATGACTACCAGAAAATTGTTCTGTTTCTGAAACATTTTTTATTATATCAGAATTTTTTGAAAAATCCCCTTTTTTAAACATAAACCCTATTCCAATTTTAAATATTTTTCCCAATATTCATACAATTCTCGTGTAGCTTGCAAATCACGCACACAATATCTTGCAATTTCCTTATATTTTCCTTTTTTATATAATTCTCCCACTTGAGAACCATCTACACCGTCATCCTTAGGACTTTTAATACCAAAGGATCGCGTATAAAAATCTAAATTAAACTTTCTAGTTGCGCTATAAAAAGTTAGTTGCTCCATTAAATCACAATGAATTTTATAATCGTAACGATAAGGCATTAAATTTTTAGTTGGTCTAATTTTCAATAAAGCACTCCGTAAATGTAAAAAAGGAGCGTCAAATCCTCGTCCATTAAAAGTAATTATTTGCTGATAACTGCGTATGTCTTCCCAAAAATTTTTTAAAATTTCTTTTTCTGATCCTGTTTCAAATTTAATTCCTTTTTCTTGAAAAATTTCTTTTCCTTTTTTGTTGTTTTGATAATACATTACACCTTTATTTGTGTCTGGATTTAACAAACCAATAGCAACTATTTCTCCCGTAAAAGGATAGAGAGCTAGACGATCTTTTATTTCTTCTTTTTCCTTTTTGTCTTGCGCAAATTGCAAAAGATATTCTTGAGATTTTTTATCTAAATCATCAAAATTTTTACCAATTGTTTCTATATCTAAAATAACCCTACTCATAATTATTTTAATTATCTATTTTATAAATAATAGTTACTTTTTCTTGAAATTTATTTTCTCCTGAAGGTAAAATAGGCTCACTTTTCTTATTGTTTCCTTCCACTTTGCTTGCATCCCAAGTCATAGCTTTTGCTTCTTGATAGAAAGGGCCACCTTTATTTGTTTGAAAACCCACAATTTTATTCAAAGAAACGCCTAAATCTCTTGACAATTGCCGAGCTTTTTCTTTCGCTTTTTTAATAGCTTCTTTTCTAAGATTATTTTTTATTTCATCAGTTTTATCTATATAAAAATTTAACTGCGAAACGTTATCTACTTCTGAATTATTTATTAAAGATAGTATTTGAGAAGCTTTATCTAAATCACGTATAATTACTTTAAATTGTTGAGTTACCCTATATCCATCAAATTTCTTTTTTCCTTCATTATAAAAATATTCTGGATAGATATTATAATTTATTGTTTTAATATCTTTTTCTTGAACACCTAGTTTTTTTAATGCTTTTATTAAAGACTGGCTACGTTTATTAATTGAATCAGTAGCTGTGGCAACACTACTAGATTTTTTTAATAGAGAAAAATTTAAAGAAGCTGTGTCAGGTTTAATAAATTTTTCTGCTTGAGCGGAAACGGCAATAGTTTTTTCTTCTCCCTTAGTATTTATCATTTCCACATTAATATTTTTTTCAATAAAAATTAAGTAAGCTAACATAACAAAAATTCCAGCCAGTAGTGCAGTATTTAAAATATTGTTTTTGTTTTCCATATTTTTATTTTTCTAATTATTTAATAATTTTTCATAATGATCCGCCCAATATAAAACTCTTTCAGCATACCAATTAAATTTACTAGAGGTAGAACCCGAAAGATAAAGTTTGGCAGCATTTTTCTCTCCTGATTTTTTATGAGAAGTTACACCTGGCACCTTAGCCAATTTTAAAGCCATAGCGGTTACTCCGTCTACTAAATTCCAGGGATTAGGAGGATTATGTCCAGTGTGCAAAGCTATGGATGTTTTGTAAGCATTCCAAGTATCTGGCATAAATTGCGCTACCCCCATCGCTCCTCCTGTTCCACGATAACTTTTAGGAGGACAAGATACTTTTTGTTTTTTATAATTTAAATCTAAACTTTTACAAATATCTTTAAATATTTTTTTCCGATAACTACTCATTCTGCTTTCCTTGTAATTACAACCTCCCGTATAACGACCTAAATCTGACTCTACCACCAACATACCCATCAAAAAATCTTTCCGCACTCCTGTAGATTTACTCGCTATTTTAGCGGCTTCTTCTATGTCTTGAGTATTATATACTTTACCTAACATTCTAGATAAATTGACTCTTAAACGACTTAAACGCGCTCGCATATTAGCAATTTCTCTGTTTTTTTTAGCTACTCTTGATTGAGTAATTTGTTTTTCTTGTAGCAAGCTATGTTGTTGCGCTTGTTTTAAAGAAAGAAGCTTATTCTTTTCTTCCTTGCTATCACTTAATTTTTCTTTACTTTTAGTAAACTTTTCTTTATCTTTTTTTATATCGTCAATTAAAGCAAGAATCTTTTCTTTTAAAATAGTTATTCTTTCTTTTTCAAAAGTAGCTTGAGCTAAACTTCCTTCTCCTAGTAATCCTAACAAAAGAGGTTTCTTGGACTCTTTATAAAATTGCCAAGTAAGACCAGCAAGAATTTTTTTTTGCACTTCTAAACGATTATTAATTTGTTTTATTTCTGCTTCCATTCTAGCAATATTTTCTTCCGTATCTTTAATTAATCGTTTTGTTTTATTAATTTCTTTTTGAGTATAATAAACAGATCCTTGTATATGGTTTAATTTATTTTCTAAAGATTTTTTGTAAGCCTCGGCTTTTTCTATTTTATTTTCTAAAGTTTTAATATCACTTTTAGTTTCTTTTACTTTTTTGTTAGAAACTTTTTCCTCTGATTCTGAAGCAAATACTTTAGCAAAATAAAAACTTTTATTAGTTATTACTAAACTAATAATTAGTAGCAAAAGCATTAAAACAAAAAAAGATTTTTTCTTTTTCTTTTCCATATTAGTTGAATTATACAATAAATTTAATCAAGGAGCAAATAAATATTCTTCTCTATTAAACAAAAAATAAAACTTCATTTTAAAAACTTTTTCGTTAAATTAAAATTTCTTTCTGGCTATTTAAATATCCATTTAAATAGCCAGAAAGAAAAAAGAACAAAATAATTAAAACAATCAACAAAAAAACAGGAAAACTTGACAAAAAAGAAAAAATCAATACAATAATTTGAATTAAGTTTTTTAAAATAAAGAATAAAAAAGGAGGCAAGAAATGGAAAATTACACGAATCTTTTTACGCAACATTCTGTTGTTATTGTTTTTTTTGTTATTATTTTCTATCTTCTTTTTTTATTTTTTCAGGAAATTAAGGAAAAAATAAAAACGACTTATCAGAATCAACTACGGATTATGGGTAATGAAATTATATCTCTCCTAAATAAAAATATTTTAAGAGAGATTAAAAAAGAAAATGATGAAAAAAAGAAGGAGCGTTACTTACTTTTTTACGGTGAATACCTATATAAAACAGGTAAGGCTCTGAATAGCGAAAAATATTGTGTGACAATATGCAGTGTATTGCTTCAACTTAAATCAAATATTATTCACACTTTAGACCTTTCAGTAAGAGAAGATGTTGATCTAGTTGATAAATTTTTCAAAAGTCTTGATAAAATTTACGATGAGAAAAATATTTTCAATATGATTAGTTTTTTTGACAAAAATTACACCTCCTCTCAAAGTGAAGTTATAAATTTGAGGAGAGAATGTTTTTGGAAGATGAAACGAAAATAATATTTTAAATTTTAAATAGAATTTTAGTGAAAACAAGAAATCGCAATCAAATTTGATTGCGGTTTTTAAATACTATTTTTTTAATTTTATTTCTAACCAATCATTTTCTATTTCTTGCTTGTCTTTTATATCAAAATTTTTTACTTGAGAATAAGAATTACTTACTTGGGCGGCTAAAACTTCCTTAGAAATCAGATCTCCAAACCTTTGCCAAACTTCTTCCTTACCTTGATACGTCACTTGAATTCTATCGTCTAAGTTATAATTAGCTTTTTTACGTAACTGCTGAATAAAACGAATAATTTCTCTAGCTTGTCCTTCTAGTTTTAAATCATTAGTTATGTTTTTATCTAATCCGATTGTTTTTGTTTCATTCCAAATAATATTTTTTTGATTTTCTTTTAATACTTTTTTATTTTCCTTTTTCAAAAAAATAATTTTCTTAATATTCACTTCTTCTTGAATGACTTCTTTTAAATCTGCATTAAAATTATCAGAAAAATCTAAATAAAGAACACTGAGAGGTTGTCTCACTTTAATTTGCGCTTGTGATCTTAACTGCAAAGCTTCTCTAATAATTTCTCTCGTTTTTTTCATTTTCTGATTGATTTTTTCATCAATTAAATTTTCTTGACTTTGAGGAAATGATTGCCAGTGAACTGATTGCCATTTTTTTTGAAAACTATTTGCTAAATTAGAATATATCTCCTCCGCTAGAAAAGGCATAACTGGAGCAATAATTTTGCTTAAAGTAAGTAAAACATAATATAAAGTTTCATAAGCTTCTTGTTTGTCTTCGTCGTTTTCACTTTTCCAAAAACGACGACGACTACGCCGTATATACCAATTAGATAAATTATCAATAAAATCAGGTAATAAACGAGTGGCCTTATGCAGTTGATAAGCCTCCATTTTGTGATTAAATTCTCTAACTAACAAATTTAATTCTGAAATAATCCATCTATCCAATAAATTTTTTCTTTTTAAATTATTTTTTTTCTGGGGTTTCCAATGATCAATTTTAGCGTAAGTAATAAAAAAACTATAAGAATTAAACAACATCCTAATAGTTCCTCTTACAATTTCGGCCACCTCTTTTTCAGAAAAATTTAAATTTTGCGCCGCTACCACTGGGGAACTCATTAGGTAAAAACGAACTGCATCAGCGCCATATTTCTCAAACATTTCCATTGGATCAGGATAATTTTTTAATTTCTTACTCATTTTTTTTCCATCTTCCGCTAAAACAATTCCATTTACTATAACATTATAAAAGGCTGGTTTGTGTTTTAAAGCTATAGCTAATACGTGTAAATAATAAAACCAGGCTCTAGTCTGATCCTGTCCCTCTGCAATAAAATCAGCTGGAAAAGTTTTGTCAAAAATTTTTTTATTTTCAAAAGGATAATGTTTTTGAGCATATGGCATAGATCCGCTATCAAACCAAGTATCTAAAACGTCTGGCACTCTTTTCATTTGTCCTTGACATCCTCTTTTATCACAACTAAAAGTAATCCCGTCTACTATATGCTTGTGTAAATCTAGTAATTTGTAATTAATTTTTCTTAATTCCCCGTTTTTAATATAATTATTTTGATAAATTTTTTTAATCTGCGCCTTATAATTCTTCCCTTTCAATATAGCTTCTAAAGTTATTAGAATATCCGCATGAGAAATAATTAAAATATTTTTATTTTTGTTTCTATACTTTAAAAAAATATCATTATAAAAATTAGTTACTCTTTCTTTAATACTTTCCCAACTATCTCCTTGAGGAAATTGAATATTTTTTCCTTGATTCCATTTTTCTTTAAAATCTTTAATTTCATTAAAAGTTTTCCCATTAAACTTTCCTACATTTACCTCTCTTAAACGTTTATCAAAAATAATTTTTACGCCTAATTTTTGAGCTATAATTTCGGCGGTTTCCTTTGTTCTTATTAAGTCAGAAGCTAGAATAAGATCTATTTTTTCTTTTTCTAATTTTTTAGCCGTTGCAATTACTTGTTTTCTTCCTTTTTCTGTTAGGGAATATTTATCTGTTACTAAAGAAGAACAAATTTTTTTAATGTTATTTTCAGCTTCACCATGTCTTAAAACTAAAAATTTTCCTAACTTTTGATTAATTTCTCGTGTAGAACCAAAAACTTTTCTTTTTCCACACTGATCACATTCCCAAATAGGAATTACAGAAGCCCAAAATCGTTGACGAGAAATTGACCAATCTCTAGCTCCTTCTAGCCACTTGCCGAAACGTCCTGTTTTAATGTGTGCCGGAGACCAGTTAATTTTTTGAGCTAATTGAATTGCTTCTTTCTTAAGAGCAGTAACTTTTACAAACCAAGAAGAAGTAGCATAGTTAATTAAAGGACTATCACATCGCCAACAGTGAGGATAACTATGTTCATATTTTTCTTTGTGAAACAAAAGTTTTTTACTAGCTAAATATTTAATCACCTCTACATCTGTGGATTGAGGATTATCAATTGGTTTGACATTTAAACCACCTACCGCTTCTACTTTTTTATCAACTATTCCATCCATTCCCACATGTTGAACAAAAGGTAATTTTTTTTCTTTACCTAATTTCATATCGTCTTCTCCGAAAGCCGGAGCAATATGCACTACTCCCGTTCCTTCTTTAGTAGTTACAAAATCAGCCTCAACTATTCGCCAACCATTTTCTCTGTTTTTTAAGTTTCTATCCTGAGTATAAGTGTTCCATAATGGTTCATATTTTAAACCGACTAATTCTTTTCCTTTTACCTCTGCTAAAATTTTATAATTTTGATATGTTTCATTTAATATTTCTTTAACTTTTGGTTGCGCTATAATATAAATTTCTTGCTGATTATTTTCTTGGACTTCTATTACAGAATATTTTATCTTTGGACCTACTGCCAAAGCCACGTTTCCTGGCAATGTCCAAGGCGTCGTTGTCCAAGCTAAAATATAAGCATTGTTCTTAACTTCTTGCTTATTTATTTTTTGATTGGGTTTTAGTTTAAATTTAGCAATCACTGATAAATCTTTTATATCCTTATATCCTTCGGTTACCTCTGATTGAGAAAGGGTAGTTTCACAACGAGGACAAATATGCAAAGAACGATAATTTTTATAAATAAGTTTTTTATCATAAAGCTGTTTAAATACCCACCAAACTGATTCCATATATTCTAAATCCATAGTTTTGTAAGCATTTTCCATATCTACCCAACGACCTAAGCGATTAATAACTTTCTTCCAGTCCTCTACATAACTTAAAACTTTACTCCGACACATTTGATTAAACTTAGCTACACCAATCTTTTCTATATCTTTTTTCTTTTGAGAACCCATTTCCTTCTCTACAATATTTTCAATGGGCAATCCATGACAATCCCAACCCCAACGTCTTTCCACATAATAGCCTCGCATACTCCAATAACGAGGAACCATGTCTTTCATAACACTGGCTACAATATGTCCGTAATGTGGTGTTCCCGTAGCAAAAGGAGGTCCATCATAAAAAGTATACCTTGGTTTATTTTTAGTTAATTTTAACGATTTCTCAAAAGCTTTTTTTTCTTTCCAAAGTTTTAATATTTCTTTTTCTCTTTCAGCTATTTTTTTATGCACATCTACAGAAGAAAACATAATTTTATTCTTAATTGTTTACTCTTTTAAATTTATAATAGAAGTTAGAAAAAATCAAACTATTTGATTAATCTATTTAGTTGTTAGAAAAAGATTAATTTTTTATAAACTTAAAAATTTAATAAAACAAAAAAGGATCTAAATTAAAAAAACTTAGATCCTTTTATTTTAAAAATTTAAGAAAAAAACATATCCGCAAAAATAGGAAATTTTTTCATATTGTAGAATAATTTTAGTTGGAGTTTTATTTTTCCTTGTTTTTTCCAAACAACTATATCGGTTTTTTTAGATTTATTCACTAGATTTAATTCTAAAATAAAAACTCCTTGGTGTTCCTCCCAAATTAAATCATCTACAATCACAGAGCAATTTACCATACTCGCTTGAGGTAACCTATGTTTCGTTTTATCTGTCTTTTTTAAGAAGCCTGCTCTTGTCAAATAAAACTCTCCTGATAACTGTTCCAGCCAATATTTTATTTGAACACATCTATTCATAAGAATAGTTATTTCACCTTCTGATAATTTATTTTTCCTTGATAAATAATTTTTGAGAATATTAGATCTAGCTCTAATATGAAACAAAGCTATTATCTCATTTCTATTTTTTTGCTCCAACCATAAAAATAAACCAGCTATTACAACCGTTATAACACTTATTATACATACACTCAAAACACAATTACTTTGCAATAAAAAAGAAAAAAAATTATGCATAATTTCCTCCTTTGTTTATTTTTTTATTAAATAACTAATTATTTAATAATTATAACAATAGTCAAGTTGTATGTAAAGTGTTCATTTTTAAAAAACTTTCTGGCTATTTAAATGGATATTTAAATAGCCAGAAAGTTAAAAACAGGGTTAAAAAAATTTTATCTTACAAAAATAACAACATATTTAGTAGTTTTGTTTCCCGCTTTATCATAAGCTTTAATCTTGAGCCGATGTAATCCTCTGGAAATATTAGCTGGAATAATAAAAGAACCCTTTTTGGTTATTTTTTTCTTGCCACAAAAATAATATTTATAATATTTTATCTTATCATTATCGGTAGCTTTCCACCAAACCCTATCTCCTTTACGTTTCATTAAAAATGATGGCATCTTTTTAAATTTTGGTTTTTGAGCATCAATTTTAATTTTATATTTTCTAGACTTTTTAACAACTTTCCCTTGATTATTTATATATTTAAACCTTATCCAATGTGTCCCGTTTTTTTTGAATTTTATTTTTTTACCCCATCTTTCTTTCTCTTTTAATTCAATTATTTTTTTCAATTTCTTATCAATATAAATTTCTATTTTTCCTTGATATAGTCCTTCCACTATTCCTTTAAATTTAATTTTATTTTTTTTAGAGTAAATTTTTTTTCTTTTTGAAAGTTTTTTTGCTTTTTTCTTAGAATTAAATTTAATTTCTAATTTTTTAATATTAACTCTTCCTCCTTGATTATTAGAATTACTAGTATTTCCATTATTATTTTCATCATTACTATCTTGATTCTGAAATTCATTTATATCATCAACTATACTTTGAGCAAAAATTGGTCCAACGGTTTGATTGGCTAAAGTATTAGGATGAGAATCATTAGCTGTATGACTTCTTTCATAATTAAATTTTAAAGTATTTACTTCTCCTTGAGGTGGATTAGGATTTGTTTCTGCTACCTGGCTCCAAAAATCAAATATTTTTATATTGGGATGAGATTGTCCGTCTTCCGTTAACCAATTATTTTTCACCCAATCTACAAATTGTTTAGCTCTACTTGCTTCTTCAGTATCTGTAGCTAATCTATGTAAAGGAACTAACGTCCAAACTATAAATAAATTATTGGGATATTTATCTAGTTCTTTTCTAATAGCTCTATACTGCGCTTTATAATTTTCTAATGTTTTCACATCAGAGGTTACGTCTGGATTGCCGGTATCTGGCTGAATATGAGCTCCAGGAAAACAATGTTTAAAGATAATTACATCATATTGAGAAGTTAAGTTATTTAAACATTCCATATTAGCATTTCCGTTTTGACAAGCGGGAGTTCTTGGTGTTCCGTCTGGATTTTCCGTTACCCATAAATTCCACCAATCATAAGGATAATTGTTCCAAGGATAACCGTTAGTAGGATAATTTATTTCTGAAATAGTATAATTTGTACCATGATTAGCATTATAGTTGGTAAACCAACTAGCTACATTGCCTTGGGAATAAAGATTTCCTCCAGTAGAATGATGAAGAAATCTTATTTTAGCATTGTTGCCTACTGAAGCAAAAGTTGCTACTGGAAAAATAATAAAACTAATTATTGCTAAATAAATAAGTTTTTTAAATCTCATATATTTATTTTTTATTTCCTGTTTTTATATTATAATTATATCATTATTTCTAACTAATTTAAAGATAAATGAAAATTGCAATCCAAGCAGCTGATTTAGATAACAATCGTATTGATGGAACAAGAGTTTATCTTTATAATCTTTTAAAATATTTTGGTAAACTTTCTCCTCAAAACGATTTTTTAATTTATCATAAAAATAAATTTAATTCTCAACTTACCCCTCCTAATTTTTCTAATTATTATTTTAAAAAAATTAATTTTCCCCTTTTATGGACTCAAACTAGTTTTTCTTGGAATATCTGGAAAGAGAATGTTGATATTCTTTGGATGCCAATGCATAATATTCCTTTGCTTAGAAAAAAACGACTTAAAACAATAGTTACTATTCATGATCTTGCTTTTAAAAAATTTCCTCAATATTTTACTTTTAAAAATCTTTCTAAACTTAATATATTAACTGATCTAGCTATCAAGAAATCAACTAAAATCATTGCTGTTTCACATTCTACCAAACAAGATATTTTAAATTTTTATCCTCATATTAAAGAAGAAAAGATTAAAGTTATTTATCATGGTTTTGATAAATCTTTGTTTTTCAAACAACCCAAAAAGGATGTAACAAATAAAATTCTAAAAAAATTCAATCTCCACAAATCACAATTTATTTTATATGTAGGAGCTATTCAACCCAGAAAAAATTTAATAACTCTTATTCAAGCCTTTGAAATTTTTAAAAAAAACAATTTGTCCTCTTTTAAATTAGTTTTAGCAGGAGAAAAAGCTTGGCAATGGAAAAAAACTATTCAAACTATTCAAAATAGTCCTTTTTCTCAAGACATTATTTTAACTGGAAAAATAAATTTTCAAGAGATAACTACCTTGTATCAAAACGCCTCTCTCTTTGTTTTTCCTTCTTTTTATGAAGGATTTGGTATCCCCATTTTAGAAGCTTTAGCTAGCAATACACCTACGCTTGCAGCGCGCAATTCTAGTTTAACAGAAGTAGGAGGAAAAGCTGTTCAATATTTTTCAGAAAAAAACATAAATGAATTAGCTAAATTGATTGAAAATGTGCTTTACAATAAGATACTACAAGAAAAAATGATAGCCGAAGGAAAAAATTGGATTAAAAATTTTTCTTGGGAAAAGTGCGCCCAAGAAACATTAGATTTTTTGTTAAATTAAAAATTAATAAGCAATTATTTTTTTAACTTCACAATTATTTTTAACCCAATCTAAATCAAATTCTTCTTTTTTATAGCTTTTTCCTTTATAAATAAAATACTCTTTGTTTTTTTGATTTTCTTTTGATTGGATTGTTGGCATTGCATTAATTATCCATTCTTCTGGACACTTTCTTATTTTATGAGATAGCTGAATTGTTTTTTCTTCTTGAGGTGAAATATAATAAACAAGAATAGACGTTCCTATTTGATAAATAGGATGGAGATTATTTTTCAAAATCCAACGATAACTTTGATTATCCTTTTTTTCTTTATCATAAAGACTTCCCATTAGAAAATTAGTAGAGATAGCATAATATCCAGATTCTATAGGTCGCTTGCTATCCCACCAAGGTTCAAATCTATTACCTAAATAATATTGAGGATTACCTCCACCAAAATAATCAACTTTAATTTTTTTAATTTCTGGATGTTGATCTAACCACTTTTTCAATCTTTTTAAATCTTGTCCCCAATCAGCATTAGAATCAGTTACATAGTGATAACCATTTTTAGGTCCACCCACAGCCTTATTAAAGAAAGATAAGTAATAAGGATAAGCGCTAAGAGTTTCTAAAATTAATAGAGCTAATAGAATAACTATACTAGTTTGATATACCACACGATAACGATGAAAAAATATTTTTTCCAATTTAATTATGGTAACAGCAACTAAAATAATTAAAGGAGGAAAAACGGGAAAAAGATGACGTAAACCAATATTCAGATTTCCTGTTATACTAATATAACTATATAACAAGAAATATCCCCAGAGAAGAATTAAACTAACTAAAACAAAATCTGTTTGATTAGAATTTTCTTTGATTTTAGCGGTGCTTGGTTTCAACCAATTTAAAATGCTTTTGCAAATTTTAGGTAAAAAGTATAGCCCTGCTAAAAAAGTAATAAACAGAAAAGATAAAAAAGCTAAAGTTTCCTTCATTAGAAAAACCACCGGAAAATAAGAAGGAAACGCTTGGCTAGAAACTTGTCCGAAATAATAAGCCCCATTTCCACCTGCTACTCTCTGAAAAACCATAGCTAACCCCAACCCATATTCACTAAAAGGACGTGTTGTCCAATAATGATTCAAAAAAATCAACCAATTATTAACAAAAGTATTCCGTGGAATATAATGCTGTATGGTTTTTTCTAAAAATTGAGGAGAAGCTGACCAAACACTAGGTAAATAAACTAGCCAAATAATCAAAAAAGATAACAGAAAAGCTACTGATCCTTTTAATAAATACTGACTTAATTTTAATAATCGTTTTTTAACAATATTTTTAAAAGACAACTTTTTCTCTTCCTTTTCTGCTTTAAGTAAGGGATAGGAAAATAAAATTAATCCATATAAAGGAATAAGAGTAATAGATGAAAATTTTGCTACATGGGCTAACCCTAAAAAAATACCACCCCAAAATGTATTCTTCCAATTAGGATTAACTATAAATTTAACAAAATAATAAAAAGAAAAAGTTAAAAAAGCTGCAATACCAATATCAGTTGTAACAAAATGATTATGTCCTAAAATATTAGGATCAAAAGAATAAAGTAAAAAAGCTAGCAATCCCGCATAAACACCTGCTAATTCTTTTGTCCATTTAAAAATAAATAAACCTAATAATAAAGAAATTATTATGATGGGCAACCGGGACCAAAAAGCAATTTTATCTGGATCATTATTTTCTTGCCATAATAAATCATGTCCCGCCTCCCATTGTCCATTAATATCTTTTTTCCAGAAATCTTTTTCTATATTAAACCTTAATTTTTGAAATAATAACGAAAAAGCCGCTAAATCTTTAATAAGAGGAGGATGTTCTGGATTAAGACGCATATCATGCAAAGTTAAATAAGAATATCCTGCCGGAATATGCGCTACTTCATCAAAAGTTAAGGCATCATTTTGAGCATTAAAAATAGAAATAAACAAAAACACAAAAGATACTACTATGATTAGCCAGTAATAATATTTTTTGAATAATTTCATAAATTTAAATTAAACATTTTACAATTAACAAAAAATAAATTTTATTTTTTAAGAAAAAATAAATTTTCTTCCACTAAAGAAGATTTTTCCTTTAATAAAATTAAATCTTTTTCGGTAAGTTTTAATTGAAAAGAATTAACATGACCAAGGAAAACCAAATATCTTAAATCTTGAGTAAGATTATCAGCGTCTATTTTTAAAACTCTAGCATTATTATAAGCTTTGATTATAGAATTAAAGTTATTTTTTTGAATCCATAAATTAACACTTAAATCATTTTCAAAAGAAAAAACTTCATGATAAACTTCAGCGCTTATTTCGTTCATAGCGCGTAAATCTTGCATTATTTTTTTTCTTTCATTAAGTGTTAAAGTATGCTCTTTTAAAAGATCTAAATCGTTTTCCAAACAAACTTCTTGCTGTTTAATTTTTTGATTAATTTTTATCATTTTCGTTATGTGCTCATTGGTTTCTATGGTCAAGGAAATAGCTATGGTTTGATAATTTATAAAAATAATCAAAAAAAACAATGACAATAAAGCAATTAAAGCTATTTTTTGAGTAATTCTTTCATAGTTTATTTTAATTAATTTAACCCATAAAAAATTTTTTGATTTTGTTGTTCTTTTTCTCTTTGTTTTTTTCTTTTTCTTAGTCTTTTTCTTTTTTGAAAAAAAAGTTAAAAAGAAAAGAGTACTTCTTTTTTTGTTTTGTTTTCTTTTAATTGTTTTTTTTCTTTTTGTTCTCTTCCTTTTCTTTTGGTTTCTTTCTTTGGCTAAAAACATATTTTATTTTTTAATTTTTGTTTCTATATAACAGTTTTTTTATTATAACATATTTTTAAAATCAATATCTAAAAAAATTAATAAATTATCTTTTTTTTAGATGAAACAGAAATACTTAATATTGTCCCTAAAAAAGCCCACAATATCCACATAGTAGCTGTACCTCGCCAAATATTACTACTCATAGAAAAAACTAGTTCCGCTAAAAATAAAAGTATGGCTATTAAAAATAAAAATTTATCATTATCACTTTTGCTTTGATAATATTTTTTTATAAGTTGAACAATGACACTAAATATTAAAGCTAAATAGGCAATCAAACCTAGCATTCCATTTTCCAACCATATTTTCAGAAAATCATTGTGTGTATAAGGATTTCCCGCATAATATCCATATTCTTTTTCGTGAACAAGAACTTCTGTTCCTGCTCCTACTCCTATCCAAGGATGTTTTTTAATTACGCTAAAAACTCGTTGCCATTTTTGAAAACGCCACACAATAGAACTATCTGCTGGTGGATTATAAATATCCTCTATTCTATCGTGAAAAGTAGGCATAGTGAAGAATAAAAAAATTAAAAAACCTCCTAAAAATACAATAATTTTAGGAGAACGAATAGTTCCGAATAACAAAAAAAATGTTAGCATAGCTAACCAAGCTCCTCTACTAAAGGTTTCTAACAATAAAAAACTTATGATAAATAACAATCCCAGATACAACCAAAAATAAATTTTTTTTGAATCATATTCTTGCTTATATTTCCATACAAAATAAAAAGTTAAAACAAAGATAATAATCAAAAAGGAAGCAAAAGAGTTGGGATGCACAAACGTTCCATAAAGACGACTTTCAATTCCAGATGTTCCCCCTAATCCACTGTGTGTAAGTAACTGAATAATGGCCCAAATTACTGGGATACAAGCAGAAATTAAAATACTTTTTATAATTTTCTTTCTGTTTTGAAAATTATTTCCTAAAAAATAAGCTAGAAAAAAAAGAGAGAAAATACTCAACACACGAACAGATTCATGTATGCTAGCTAAAGGACTTAAAGAATAAAAAATACTAATATTAACAACTAACCAAAAAAAAATCATTATCCAGAATAAAGGAATTTTTAAAATATTAAGACGATTTTTTATTATATAAAATAAAGTAAAAAATATAACAAAAATTCCCATAGCAGAAGCTAAATTAATGCTAATATTTTCACTTAAATGTAAATTATATTGATTAGAAATAGTATCTATTGAAGGACGTATGATTAGAAAAATAAAAAAACCTAAGAGTGGATTACTAAAAATAATTGGCAAGAAAATCCACACTAACAGAAAAAAGATTGTGGTAAGTATATTCCAATTAAGAAAAAAGCTTAAAAGTAAAATAAATAAAAGACCTACTATCAATACTAATCCCACAGTTTTTTGAAAAAAATTATTCATAACTTATCTAATTATTATTTAAATAAACTATCTTATGTTATAATGTAGTTACTATTATAACAAGAAAGTTTAGTAATATCTAGCTGTTTTATGAAAATACTTCAAATTCATAAATATTATAGTTTTCAACGAGGAGGCGGATCAGTTTCAGCCTTTTTTGAAACTAAAAAACTATTAGAAGAAAGAGGACACCAAGTTATTATATTTTCAATGCAGGATAAAACTAATGAAAAATCTCCTTATAGTAAATATTTTATTTCTCATTTTGATATTAATCAAACTAAAAATTTTAGAGAGAAAATAAAATTAGGAATACGTTCTATTTATAATCGTGAAGCGAAAAAAAAATTAGAAATACTTCTTCAAAAAGAAAAACCCGATATAGCCCATATTCACAATATTTATCATTATATTACGCCTTCTATTATAGATTCTTTAAAAAAATATCATATTCCAATTGTATTTAAATTATCTGATTATAAGATCGTTTGCCCTAATTATAAATTATTTACACAAGGACATATTTGCCAAAAATGCTTGCAAGGAAGATATTACAATACATTTATACATAAATGTTTAAAAGATTCTTATGCTATAAGTTTCGTAGCTATGTTAGAAGCTTATTTCCATAAATGGAAAAAAACTTACACTAAAGTTAATCGCTTTTTAGCTCCTAGTCAGTTTATGATAGATATAGTTTCTTCAGCGGGAATACCTTCTAAAAAAATAAGTCTTTTACGCAATGTGCTTAATTTTTCTCAATTTGAAGCTGATTTTGAAAAGAGAAATTATTTTGCTTACGTAGGTAGAATATCCGAAGAAAAAGGATTAGATATTTTATTAAAAGCAGTTGCTTTTTTAAAAAATAATCAACAATTATTTAATCATAAATTGTTAATCGTAGGAAAAGGACCATCCGAAAAAAAACTTCACCAATTAGCTCAAAAGTTAAACATAACCGATGTCGTAAAATTTAAAGGATTTTTAGCTAAAAATACTCGGGATTGGAAAAATATTTTTCAAAAAGCTCGTTTTACTGTTCTTCCTTCAATTTGGTACGACAACTCTCCTGTAGCCATTTCTGAATCAATGGCCTTTGGCACACCAGTAATTGTATCCAATCTAGGAGGAACACCAGAAATGATTGAAAACGAAAAAAGTGGACTTATTTTTGAAGCTAGAGACAAAATAGATTTGGCTGAAAAAATATTAAAATTAATTTCCAATCCTCAGAAAGCAAAGGAAATGGGGAAGAAAGCCTTTCAACGTGTGCATAAAATAAACAACGAAGAATTATATTACAAAAAACTTTTTCAAATATATAAGGAAGTTATTAAAGAAAACGAAAACAAAAAAATATAAATATGTTTAATAAAAAAAATATTCTATTGAATCATTTTTATCAAATAGTTTTTCAACAACTACCAGGAAAAAATGTTCAAAAATTTTTACATAATAGTTTTTGGTCAATGGGAGGAGGTTTATTGGCTTTTTCCTTTTTGTTTTTAGCTAATATTTTAGCTGGACGTTGGTTAGGACCGGAAGAATATGGGAAATATAATTTTATTTTAGCTATTGGCAATATACTTTCCATACTATTAGTTTTAGATATTGATACAGGAATAACTTACTTTATTTCTAAGTATCCAGAGAAAAAGAAAAGAATAAAATATATTTCTTCTTTTTATTTTCTTTTTATCTTTCTTTGTTTAACAATATTTTCTCTTTTAATATTATCTTCTTTTTTTCTTTTAAACATTGAGGGGGTTAATTTAACTATTTTATTATCTTCATTATTGTTAGGATTATTGATTGCTAATAAAAGAATAGCTGAAGCCATTATTCGGGGATCTAAAAAATTCAAATATCAATCTATATCTAAAATAACTGAAGGAATTTCTGTATTATTGATATTAGTTTTTAATATTTTTTTATTAAAACAATCCACTTATAAAAGTTATTTAGTTGCTATTTTAATTGGAGGAACGATTTTAATTCTCCTTTATTTTCATTATATTAGAAAATACTTTTCTTTATCTTTAGTTTACCTTAAAAACATTCGTCAAATCTTTAATTATTCTCGCTACGGAATAATTAATTCTTTAAGCACTTTAGTTTTTAAAGGTTTGGATAAAATTGTTATCATCACTCTTTTAGGAACATATCAGTTAGGAATATATTCGGCTTATTATACTATTTCTATTTTATTAAGCGCTAGACTTATTCAACTTTTCGTTAATGTGTTTTTCCCATCTATTACTAAATTGGTTAATAAGAAAAAAATTTATAATAAAATCAATCAATTTTTAATAAAATTATCTCTTCCTATTTTTATTGGTTATATTTTTTTAATGCGCATTCTTTTTTATTTTTTTGGAAAAGATTATCCTCTTCATTGGAATTGGCTTATAATCTTAAGTTTTTATTTTTTATTTCATTTTAGCGCCAATTTATACGGATGGATTTTAGCTAGTTTACATTCTTCTGGATATTATTACCAAAACAAAGGAACAATTTTAGCTTTGTTTGTTTTTATTTTTTTGATTTTCATTGCCTATATAAATAACTCCTTTACCATTGAGTGGTTATTTATATCTTTAGCAAGTAGCAAACTAATTCTAACCATTTTTTATAATCGTATAGCTTTATTTTTACTAAACAAACAAGAATAAAATAATAAACTTTTACTCTTGTATTTTTTTATTTTGAAAATACCACTGATATATTTCTTTTGTAGCAGGAACAGCATAGTATCCATGTCCCTCTTGATTTTCAAATAAGATAACTAATACTATTTTAGGATCTTTATAAGGAGCAAAAGAAACAAACCAACCATGAGTTTTGTTTTTATTTCCAAACTGAGCTGTTCCTGTTTTACCAGCCACTTCCACTGGTAATTCTTTTAACATTTGAGCTGTTCCTTGAGTAATAGTCATACGCATACCTTCTCTAACTATTTTTAAAATAGATTTATCTATGAAATTTTTCCTAATTATCTGAGGAGGCAAGTTAATTGTTTCACCATTATTTTTAATAATTTGAGAAACTACTCTTGGTTTAAATAACGTTCCCTTGTTAGCTATAGCCGAAATATAATTAGCAATTTGTAAAGGAGTAACAGTAATATACCCTTGACCAATAGCAGCATGATAACTATTTCCTCTATACCAAGGCTCATTAAATTTTTGTTTTTTCCAATTTTCGTCAGGAATAAAACCTGTAGATTCATTTGGAAGATCTATTCCTGTTAAATGATTTAAGCCAAATAATTCTTCATATTTCTTCATAGTGCTCATTCCCATTCCTTTAATATTTCCATATCCTCCCCCTACTGAATAAAAGAAAACATCACTAGAAACAGCAATGGCTCTTCTAACATCAGTCCAGCCATGAGCTTTCCAATCTCCAAAATAATATTTACCTACTTTAATTCCACCTTTACTTTCTATTTGCGTATGCTCTGTAATAACACCTTCTTTCAACGCAGCTGCTGCTAACAATGGTTTTATAGTGGACCCTGGTGGATATTCTCCTGTTAGAGCTCTATTATACATTGGTTTTAAAGGATTAGTAATCAACTTCTGATAATCTTTTAAAGTTATTCCTTGTGCAAAAAGATTATTATCATAGCTAGGAAGGCTAACCAAAGCTAGCACTCCACCATTTTTAGGATTTAAAGCTACTGCCGCTGCTGCTTTTAATTTTTCTTTTTCTAATATTTGAGATAAAACATCATAAATTTTTTTTTGTAAATCCGCATCTATATTTAAAACTAAATCATTTCCTGGTTGAGGACTTTGTTCTCCTAAGCTTGTCTTCATTTTCCCCTGTGCATCAACTTCTATTTTTTTATAACCAAATTTTCCGCGCAAAATTTTTTCATAAGACTTTTCTAAACCACTTTTGCCAATATCATCAAACATAAAATATCCATATTTTTTTAATTTATCTAATTCATTTTTCTCTATTTTCCCAGTATAACCAATTAAATGAGAAAAAATCATTCCATCCACATATTGACGTAAAGCATCTTTTTCAATTTTAACACCAGGAAACTCTGATGCTCTTTCTATTATTTTTAAAGATTCATCATAAGAAACACCTTTTTTTAATATATAAATTTTATCAATGTTTTTCTCACTATTTTCTAGTATTCCCCAAATCTCACCTCTATTAATTTTTAATATTTTAGCTAATTTTTCTGCTATTTCTTTTCTTTTTTTACTTTGAGAAGGAAGATCATAAGGATAAACAACTACGTTCATACTTGGAATATTATGCACTAATAATCTTCTTTTATAATCATAAATTAAGCCACGTGGAGCTTTTATAATTAAAGAACGAATTTTATTTTTCTGAGCAAGTTTATTATAATAATTACCTCTTACCACAGTTAAATAGAAAACTCTTCCACTCAATATTAATAAGAATAATATTATTATCCACCAAAAAAAATTTAACCAAAAAAGATGAGGCTTTTTTTCAATAATAGTTACTTCTTTTTCAGAAAGAGAAAGCACGGCATCTTCTATTTCGTTTGTTTTTTGAAAAAATTTATTTGTTGGTTTATTTTTTAAAAACATTAGTATGTTTCCTACAACTTATTTTTTAGAAAGAAATTAAAACTAATTTTTTTAATTATTTTTATAAAAGAGAAAAACAATAAAGCATTAATTAAAAATATAAATATCATTTTCAAAAAAGAAAAATTATTTTTCCAAATATTTATTATAATATCAATTTTAAAGTTATTCTCAAAAAATAATCCTTCCTTAAAAAGGATAAATATTATATAAATAAAATTAATGCTTATAAAAATTAAAAAATTATTTCCTCTGCTTTGATTCCAGAAAACTTTCTGTTTTAACCAATAAAAAAAATAACCTAAAAATAAAAACAAAATAAGAAAACTTCCTATTTTTAAAAAAGTTAGTTGATCCAAAACTATTCCTAAAAAAACAATTAACCAAAAAACAGTTTTCCATTCAAAAGACCATACTAATGCTAAAATAAACATCAAAACCAAACTAGGACTCCAAAAAGAAAACCAAGGATTAATTCCAAAAACTTGGAAGGAAGCAATAAATAACAATAGTCCTATTAGAAAAAAATATTTTAACATAATAACTTTTCTTTATAAAGTTTACCTTTTTCTAAAAGTTTGTCAAAATAAGAATAATTTAAATTTTATAAAGAATTATCTAAAAAATATTTATGTCTCAAATTAAATTAATTTTAGCTCCTATGGCTGGATTTACAGATAAAGCTTTTCGTCAAATATGCCAGCAATTAGGAGCCGATATTACTTGGAGTGAAATGGTAAGTTCTGAAGGCATAGTAAGACACTCATTAGATAATAATAAATCTCTTTTTTTGGCAGAAAAATATTCTCCAAAGGAAAAAAATTATTGGGTGCAGATTTTTGGAAAATCAGCCTCTGCCATGTCTCAAGCAGCTAGTATTATTGAAAAAGAAATTAAACCTTTTGGTATTGATATTAATTTAGGTTGTCCTGTTCCTAAAGCGCAAAAAGCTGGTTACGGAGCTATACAAATAAATAATATCCATCAAGTAATAGAAATCATCCACTCTATTAAAGATAAAATATCTTTGCCTCTATCCTTAAAAACCAGACTAGGTATAAAACAACCAACTGAAATATTAAGTTGGGCTAACTTATTGGAAGAAGCTGGAATTAACCAGTTAGTCGTTCATGCTCGCACCTTACAAGGAATGTTCATTGAAAAACCTCACTGGGAAACAATAACCCAATTACAAAAAAATTTAAAAATTCCTGTTGTTTATAATGGAGGAATAAAAACACCCCAAGATGCTTATTCTTATCATAAAAAAACGAATATTCCGTTTCTTATGATAGGGCAAGCTAGTTTAGGAAACCCTTGGATTTTTCAAGAAATAAAAAAATATTTCACCTCTAATTTTACTTCTAATTATACTCCACCTTATCAACAACCTAATTTTAAACAAATTATCTTTCAACATGCTCAACTTATACAAAAATATTATTCTCAAAAAGAAAATCCTTTTCTTAGGTTTCGTTCCCATTTATCTTTTTATTTAAAAGGCATGCCTCACTCAAAGCACTGGAAACAACAAGCTGTCCAAATAAAAAACCTTCAGGATGTAGAAAATATTTTAAATCAAATTCCTGTCTAACCAATCCTGCAAAATAATACGTGCCGATTCCTGATTATCTAATTTTTTGATATTTCTTATACCTTTCTCTTTCAAATTTTTTTGCGCTGATTGAGTAGTAAACATTTCATTCTGAAAAAATACTTTCAAAAAAAATTTCTCTTCTAATTGCTTCGCCATCCTTTTTATTTCAATAAGATTATCTGTTTGATTAAAATAATAAGGTACTCCAATAATTATATATTTTACTTTTTCTTTTTTAATAATTTTTTGCAATAAGTTAAAAAAATTATTATCATTATTTAAAGTAAGATAAGCCAGTGCAATTTTATTTTCTCCATCCGCTAAAGCTAATCCTATTTTATTTTTTCCCCAATCTATTCCTAAATAATTAAACATATTTTTACTATTTGTGTTACAATTATAAAATGAATTTAAAATTACTCCAAGCTTTTTCTAAAAATTTATTTTATCTATTTGTTTTTCTTTTGCCTTGGCAAACTATTTATCTTATTCAAGAAAAATTTGTTCAAGAAAAATGGCAATATGCTAGTTGGGGAATTTATCTTTTTGAAATAGTTTTATTTTTCTCTCTTTTCTTTTTCTTTTTGAGTTGTTCCTGGACAAAAATCAAAAAAATTATTTTATTAATTTTTTCTCAAAAATATTTTTGGATTGGATTGTTGTTTTTTGTTTGGCTTGTTTTTTCTATTTTGTGGAGCACTAACAAGGTTTTATCTTATCATTATTTACTTCTTTTTTTAATCCTTTTTTTAGTTTTTCTTTTTTTGTTTTATTTTAAAAATGAAATTTCTTTTTTAAGCATAAGTCTTCTTTTTATTTTTTCTTTAACTCTTCATTCTTTAATTGGGGAGCAACAATTTTTTCAACAAAACACTTGGAGCAATAAATGGTTAGGAATTAGCTCTCACTCCTTAGATTTTGGAGGAACAGCTAAGTTAAATGTTAACGGAATAAAATATTTACGCGCTTATGGAGGATTTAATCATCCCAATATTTTTGGCGGATTTTTAGCCATTTCCCTTCTTCTTTTATTGGTTTTATTTTTTTATTCCCAAACTATTAAAGAAAAAATTGTTCTGTTAATTATTTTTTTAATTCAATTTTTCTCCTTTTTAGCAACCTTTTCTAGAAGTTCCTGGCTAGGTTTTACAGTTGGATTATTAATATTAATTTTTTTATTAAATAAAAATATTCATCGTTCCTTATCCTTTATTTTTAAAAAAATTTATCCTTTGTTACTAGCTAGTTTTTTTGTTATTTTCTATTTTATTTCTCATTATTATTTTTTATTTAATCAACGTTTTTCTTTAGATATTTCCCAACAAACATCTTTAACTCAACGTTGGGATTATAAAAAACAAGCTTGGAATATTTTTCAAAAACATCCCTGGAAAGGAATTGGTTTAAATAATTATGTTATTTATCTTTATCAACATCAAGCTACCCCATCTATTCCTATTTGGCAATGGCAACCAGTGCATAATATCTATCTTTTAATTTTAACTGAAATTGGAATCATAGGAGTTTTTTTGCTTATATTATTTTTCTATTTTATTTTTATAAATTTCCGAAAAAAAAATAAGCCAAGTAATATCTCTTCTATCACAACTCTTGCTTCGCTAGGAACATTAATAACTATAGGTTTTTTTGATCACTGGATCTGGACACAAATTAGTGGCTTTCTTTTAACTGGTTTAATTTTAAATTTTCTGCTAGTTGAACTCTTTAAAAAATAATTATTGAAAAATTTTACGTAAAATTCTCAACCAAAACAGTTGTCTTTTTAAGTGTTTTTGAAAATAATAATCTTGAGATTTATAAAATTCTTTTTTTTGTTTTGTTTTACTAGAAAAACTACTGCCACCCCAATGTCTAACTTGAAAAAAGGGATAATAAATAATTTTATATTTTAACTTTCTGACTCTTTTACAAAGATCTAGATCCTCAAAATATAGAAAAAATTTCTCATCAAATCCATTTATTTGAAAAAATATATTTTTTCTTATGAATAGAACCGCACCACTTACCCAATCAACTTCTAAGGCTTTTTTACTTTCCCAAATTTTTTTACTACTAGGAAATCCTAAATTATTTTTAAAAATATCTAATAAATTTGTTTCTACTCCAGCGCTCCAAGCTTGAATATTATTCTCAGAATTAATTAATTGACAACCTAAAGCGCCAACTTGATCATTTTTTTGAAAAAAATTTAAAACATTTTTTATTTTATTAGAAATTATTTCTGTATCTGGATTTAGAAAAACAAGAATTTCTCCTTGAGCTACTTTTGCTCCTTTATTACATCCTGCTCCAAATCCAATATTTTTATTTATTTCTAAAATTTTTACTTTTTTATATTTTTCTCTATCATTTTCTAAAAAAATTTTCTTTTTATCATTGTTAACTACAATAATTTCATAATCTATATCCTTAATCTTTTTTTCTATAGAAGATAATAAAACAGGTAAAAAATTAAAAGAATTATAGTTTATTATAATGAAAGAAATCATAAAAAAATTATTATTTAAAACGATATTGCACAGCTTCAGCAATGTGTTGAGATAAAATATTTTCTTCGCCAGATAAATCAGCAATGGTGCGCGCAATTTTAATAATACGATAATAGGCTCTAGCACTTAAATTTAAGCTATTTACTGCCTTTTTTAATAATTGAATAGATAAGTTGTCTAAGGGACAAAATTTTTTTATTTCTTGAGAGGACATTTCACTATTAGTAATAATTTTTGTATTCTTGAAACGTCTTTTTTGAATAAAACGAGCTTTTTCCACTCTTTTTCTTATCTGCGCACTACTTTCAGCTTGACCATCCTCTTGTAATTTTTCAAATTTTAAACGAGGAACTTCTATCTGTAAGTCTATTCTGTCTAAAATAGGTCCAGAAATTTTTCTTTGATAATTAATAATTTGTTGAGGAGAACAAGTACAAATTTTTTCAGGATCAGTTGCATTGCCGCAAGGACATGGATTCATAGCGGCAATTAAAATAAATTTAGCAGGAAATTTTAAAGTTCCTTTAGCGCGAGAAACAGTTACAATTCCATCTTCTAATGGTTGACGTAAATTTTCCATCACGTTACGAGGAAATTCAGCAAACTCATCTAAAAACAAAACTCCTCTGTGCGCTAAACTTATTTCTCCTGGCTTTGGATAACTTCCTCCTCCAATTAAAGATACAGCACTTGCACTATGATGAGGAGAACGAAAAGGACGTTGAGTAATTAACGAAATATCTTTAGATAAATTTCCAGATACAGAAAAAATTTTAGTGATTTCTAAAGACTCTTCTAATGTTAAACGTGGTAGTATAGAAGGAACAGTTTTAGCTAAAAGCGTTTTTCCAGAACCAGGAGGCCCATTTAAAAGAATATTGTGACCACCCGCAGAAGCAATTTCTAAAGCTCTTTTGGCCTGCTCTTGCCCTTTGATATACTTCATATCTACTTTCCACTGATTGTTTTGAAAAAGCTTTTCTCTTTCAGGAAAAGAAAAATAAGAAATCTTTTTTTCCCCTAACAAATGTTTTGCTAAAGAAAAAAGTGTTTCTACTGGAACAATTTTTAAATCTTTTACCACACTAGCTTCTGCCGCATTATCTTTAGGTAAATACATTTCTTGAAACCCTAAATTTTTAGCCATCAAAGCTATAGGTAGAACTCCCTGCACCGAACGTAATCTTCCATCTAAAGAAAGTTCTCCTAAAAAAATCTTTTTTTTATAATCAAAATTTAATTGATTAGTGGCCATTAAAACGCCTAGCGCCATTGGTAAATCATATAAAGGATTGATTTTGGGTAAATCAGCGGGAGCTAAATTTACTGTTATTCTCCCTGACTGATGAGGAGGGGAAAAACCACTATTTTTTATTGCACTAGCTACTCTGTCTTTAGCTTCTTTAATGGATGTATCAGGCAATCCCACTATAGAAAAATGATGTATACCTTGAGTTAAGACATCTACTTCTACTTCTACCACTTTACTTTCTAATCCTATTGTAGCCGCTGAAAAAACTTTAGAAGACATAAAATTAATATTATGTGTTTAAAATTTCTTTTTTATTTATTAAAATTAGCAATCCTAAATAAAAACTACCTATTACAATAAAAATATCCGCTAAATTAAACCAGGGATAATTTAAAATATGAATATTAATAAAATCAATAACACAACCTTGTTTTACCCTATCTATTAGATTACTTATAGCTCCAGCTAAAATAAAAGCTAGAGCCATTTGAGTTCCTCTTTTTTTTCTTAAGAAAAAAATAATGTTTTTTCTTTGCCAAAAGAAAAAACTTAACCATAAAAACAAAATTATTCCTAAATACCCAAAAGAGATATTTATCCCAAAAGAAAAAAACTTATTACAAATAAAAGGAGTCTTAATTTGATGAATAATTGCTTGCTTAAAAAATTGATCAAAAAAAATCAATACTATTAATAAAGAAAGATAGAAAATGACTTTTTTAAGCATATTTCTGATTTTATTCTCCTTGATTTTCACGAGCACATCGGATACAAGTTTTAGCCGCTGGATAAGCCTTTAATCTCTCTATTTCTATCTCTTTTCCACATTTTTCACAAATTCCATATTTATGTTCTTCTATTTTTTTTAAAGCATTTTCTACATCTTTTAACTGTCTTTCTAGATCTTCTTTAACAGCTAACCGATTAGCATACATTTGAACTTCAGTAGCGTTTTCATCTTTCTCTTCTCCGATATCCTCATAAATTGTTTTATATTCATCATCATCTACTGGTTGTGCAATTTTTCTTAATTCTTTTTTTAATCTCTCCTTTTCAATTATTAATTTTTCTTTTAATTCTTTTAAAATTTCTTCACTGAGAGCCATATTTTTAAATTAAAAATTATTTTTATGTTATTATAATAACAAAAGTTAATTAATATGTCTAGAAAAAAACTATTTGAAAAGGAACAATCAAATATTGGAAAGCTGGGAGAAAAAGTAGCTCTTTTGTATTTAAAAAAAAATCAATATAAAATTATCCAGTCTAATTTTTACAACAGAAAAGGGAAACGTTTAGGAGAAATTGATATTATTGCTCAAAAAAATAATAAGATAATTTTTATAGAAGTTAAAAGTCGTTTAATTAAAAATGCGTTTAATTTTTATATTTTGCCTGAAGAAAATATTAATGTCAACAAAATACATCGCTTACAAAAAATTATTCATTATTATCTTTTTCAAACTCAACAAGAAAATATACCCTGGCAATTAGATGCTATTTCAGTTTGGATTAGTTTTGAAAAGAACATTTCTAATAAAATTAAAAATCACTTCTTAAATCAAAATAATATTTATTATATGCCTATACGTTCTTTTTTATTTAAAAAAACCAAAGCTCATTGTTGGGTAAAACATCTTAAAAGTATTTTTATATGATATAATATAAAAAATATTTTGACACTATTATTTTCATTTATTAATTCTAAGTCAGCAGATAAAAATAGATTATTAAAAAACTCAAATGAACAAAAAAATCTTAATCACAATTCTAACAATTCTAGGACTGGCTGTTGTAGTCGGTGGTTTTTATCTTTGGTTACAGAAAAAAGCGGATTTAATGCATGTTAATGTAGAAAAGAGAATTATTGAAAATGACAAACAAGAGCAAGGGGGAAATGAAGGAGGTAGAAAGAATAAAGAATACGATAAAAAGAATGATAACAAACAAGAAAAAACAGAGGATTTAGAAGCTCAAATGATTCCCCGACTCTCTCCAAAAGAAATAGAAAAACTAAAAAAAGAAAAAGATTTGGTTTGGTATGAAATCCCGGAACTGGGAATTAAGTTTTTAGTGACGAAGGATACAAAGGAGGATTTGAGGTATGATTATAAAACATACAAAGGATACAACACACCAAAAGGAGATTATTTGGATGTTAAAAGCATAATGTTATTTAGTAAATCAGAAACAGACAAAAATTTATCTGGTTGCACTTTGGACGAAGAAAAGGGTTGGAGTTGCGGATGGATAGATATGTTATTTTTAAAAAAATCACAAGTGATATTATATGCATCAAAAAATTATAAAAAAAATTGGACACAAATTAAATGGTGTGACAGTTTAAAAAATATGGCAATAAATAATTATTTAGTATGTGCTAATGTGACACTTTCGTCTATTCAGTCTTACACTATCAACAATACAAACTACAGAAAACTATTTCACATACAAAATCAAAATAATAAAACCTTCGGCATCTACCTCAACACCATCCAACCAATTAAATAATTACCGACAATAGATAAGTTATTTATCTATTGAAAGGTGATTATTTACAATGTTAAATAATCAAAAAAAGTAGTACTTTAACAATTAAACAAAGGAGAAAAAAACGAGAAAAAAGTAAAAAAGCAAAACTGTTGTTAAAACCAAAAAAACAAAGGAGATTGGTTATGAAAAAAGTAATCTGGTTAGTATGGTTAATGATAGGTTGTTTTGTAAATGTTTCTTTAGCGGAGAATAATTATCCGTATAAGAGTGTTTGTCCTATTGGTCCAGAGGTATTGTTCCCGGATATTATATTTACTCCAAATGCTCTGAAAATGGGAATCAATTTCCCTGTGATTCATGGACTAATGCAGACGGTGGTTATTATGTTGACAAATGGAAATTCGCCCAATGCAACTGCACTTCCTACGCAGCCTATGCTCTCAATACTTACGGAATTCCTTTTAATAATTCCTATCGTCAAACTGGTGGAAATGCAATGCTTATGTTTTTAGTAAAAACAATTTGACAGTCATATTTTTGTTTGCTAAATTTAGCTAATAAAAATAGGTTGTTAATTATACGGAAGATAAATCAAGCAAACCAAATTTAAAAATATCAAATTAAGATAATGAACAAAAAAACCTTAATTACAATAATAATAACAATTCTAGGACTGGCTTTAATAACTGGTAGTTTTTATCTCTGGTCGCAGAAAAAAGCAGATTTAAAGCATGTTAATGTAGAAAAGAGAATTATTGAAAATGACAAACAAGAGCAAAAGGGAGATGGAGGAAATAGAAAGAATGGGATTGTTGAAAAAGAAGATGAAGGGAAGAAAGAAGGAAATGGAAATCAAGAAAATGAAAAACAAGTAGAGATAGATTATAACCCCCATACACAACTTACAAAACAAGAAATAGAAAAACTAAAAAAAGAAAAAGATTTAGTTTGGTATGAAATTCCGGAATTGGAAATTAAGTTTTTAGTGACGAAGGATGCGAAGGAGGATTTGGGGTATGTTGTTAGAAAAAACAAAGATCAATTTAAAAAAGATAACACTATAGTTTTATTTTATAATTTATCAGAAATTAATTTTAAAAAAAATCGCTACAATCAAGATGTTTGTTTTAATAAAAAAAACGAATTAGAATGTCATAATTGGATATCCTTTACTAAAATATCTTTTAAATACAACGAGTATTTAAAGAAAAAATTTGGTGCAGATTCAGGGTGGGTTTGCCATAAAGATACAAATAATGGAGAAAAAGAACTTTTGCAGATTAATAATGATTATATTATATGTTATGATTTTAATCCGCAGGCATTTAATTGGACAGATACTACTGAATACAACGAATACCTAAAAACAATAAAAGATAAGCATTTAAAAATTTATTTAAACACAATTCAGTTAATTCAAACCAAATAATCATTTCACAATACACAAAAAATTTGCGTATTGTAATTGTGATTATTTGTTAAGTCTAACAAAAATCTAATAGTTAGTTCTTTAAAAATCAAAAATCTCAATTAAAAATAAAAATAG
>Ga0256833_1000050_pt1 | contig 90468 bp, 104 predicted proteins | sample 356284metaG_FD_190535 | JGI IMG/M metagenome (GOLD analysis project Ga0256833, IMG submission 190535) | Hydrothermal vent microbial communities from Mid Atlantic Ridge, Atlantic Ocean - 356-284 | ecosystem: Environmental > Aquatic > Marine > Hydrothermal vents | place: Atlantic Ocean: Mid... | reverse complement strand
TTTGGGTTACGCTCAAGACGAAGAGGAAGGTGGTTACGAGTCCAAAGAGGAGGTTCTGGAGGCACAACAAGCTTAAGGTCTGAGGTGGTTGGGATGGCGAAGATAGTCGTCGAGAGAGTTTATTCCATAAGGCTGAAGCACAAGATGAAGAGGTATCCGCGCTGGTTGAGGGCGAAGAAGGCGATGAGGTTCATAAGGAACTTCCTCAGCAGGCACATGAAGGTGGAGCCGGATAAGATAAGGATAGACCCGAGCATAAACGAGAAGGTCTGGGAGAGAGGAGCTCAAAAACCTCCGTCCAAAATAAGGATTAGGGCGATGAAGTTCGAGGACGGAGTCGTTGAAGCTGAGTTAGCGTAGCATGCCGAAGCTGTTGGCGATAAGGGGAGTTCCTCTGATAGGACTCTACATAAGGGCGACGGAGGATTTCGCCGTACTAGGGGTGAACGACGAGAAGGCGAAGGAATACTTGAGAGAGGAATTGGACGTCGATGTGGTGGTTACTACGATAGCCGGCTCCGAGCTCGTGGGAGCTTTAGCATGTGCGAATTCGAACGGAATACTCGTAAGCGATCACATAACCGGCAAGGAGAAGGAGAGACTCGAAAGGCTGTTTGATGTGCATGTCGTGAGAACTCCGATGAGCTGTCTTGGGAACGTAGTTTGCGTCAACGACAGAGGTGCGATAATCCATCCCGAAGCCGATGATGCGATAGTTTCTGCAGTTAAGGAGTTCTTGAACGTTGAGACGGCCAAGAGCACGATAGGAGGGATAAAGACGGTCGGAATGGCGGCAGTGGTTACGAACAAGGGCGGGCTGTTGAATCCGAACGCGAGCGAGTGGGAGATAAAGAAGGTGGAAGAAGTGATGGGCGTTGAGGTTGGAACGGGAACCGTGAACTTCGGCAGCGATATGGTGGGAACGGGGTTGGTTGCGAATTCGAAAGGATATATAGCCGGAAAAGATACGACTGGATTCGAGTTGGGGATTATAGAGGAGTCCTTGTTCCCTTAGGAGGTGGTGGTATGAAGTTCGAGGTGGTGGGGGTTTTTAAGAACGCGAACCAGTGGCAGAAGTTCAGGAAGGTGGTGGAGGCTCACAACGAGCGTTTCGCTCTGGAGAAGGTGTATTCTCTGCTCGGAAGCAATCACAAGGTTAAGAGGCATCTGATTAAGATAGAGAGCGTTAAAGTTGTCGAGTAGAGGTGTTTTGATGGAAGAAAAGGAAATTCAGGAGAAGTATTATCTTTTGCAACAGTTGCAGGCTGAGAGTGAAGCGATACAGAGGAGGATAGTCGAGCTTGAACTTGTAGACGCGCAACTTGAGAAGACGATAGAGAGTTTGAAGTTCTTCAACTCTCTCGACGACGGTGTCGAAGCCCTCATGAATTTGGGGGGAGGAGTTTTCGCATACGTGGACGTAAAGAATGCCAAGAAGATGCTCGTAGATGTTGGGGCGGGGATAGTAGTTGAAAAGGAGGTTGGAGAGGCGATAGAGTTTTTGAAAAAGAAGAGGGAGACGATTCAGAAGAACTTGGTCCAGCTTGAGCAGTTGCTTGGCCAGATTTTAGAGAGGACGAGAGCGATTCAGGAGGATTTGACCAAAGCCCTTGGGGAGGAGAAGAAGTAATGTTCAAATTTTTGAAGGAGAAGCTTTCCGCTTTCAAGAAGAAGTTGGATAGGAAGGCGGAGGAGGAAGTTAAGGCTGAGGTTAAAGAAAAAGATGTTAAAGTCGAGGTTAAAGAAGATACGTCAAAGGGGAAACCTTCGGTAGAAGTTGATAAAAAGGAGAAGCCGAAGAAGGTCGGTTTGGTCAGCAAGATAAAGACCCTCATAGTAGAGAGGGAAGTTTTAATAGACGAAAAGAAGGTAGAGGAGATTTTAGAGGATTTGGAGATCATACTTTTGGAGAGCGACGTCGCTTTTGAAGTCGTTGAGGAGATCTCGGCGAAGCTGAAGGAGAGGCTCGTAGGGAGGAAGAAGAAGATAGGGGAGAAGTTGTCAGACATAGTCATAAACGAGCTAAAGCTCATAATTCAGGAGATTTTGGATGTGAACAGGTTCGACTTCGACGAGTTCGTCGAAAGGAGGCTGAAGGAGAAGAGACCTCTCAACATAATATTCGTCGGTGTTAACGGGACTGGCAAGACCACAACCATAGCCAAGATAGCGAAGAGGCTGATGGATTATGGCTACTCCGTCGTCTTAGCCGCTGGAGACACGTTTAGGGCTGGAGCGATAGAGCAGTTGGAGGAGCACGGTCAGAGGTTGGGCGTCAAGGTTATAAAGCACAAGCCCGGTGCGGACCCTGCGGCTGTGATTTACGATGCGATAAAGCATGCGGAGAGCAAGGGGATAGATGTTGTTCTGGCTGATACGGCCGGAAGGATGCACACCAAAAAGAACCTGATCGATCAACTCAGCAAGATCAAGAGGGTAACGAAGCCAGACCTTACGATATTCGTGGATGAGAGCATAGCAGGAAACGATGCGGTCGAGAGGGCGAGGATGTTCAATGAAGCTGTGGGTATCGATGGCTCAATCCTAACCAAGATAGATGCCGATCCTAAAGGTGGAACCGCCATCTCCATAAGCTACGTTACTGGAAGGCCGGTTCTGTTCCTTGGAACTGGGCAGGGTTACGACGATCTCGTCAAGTTCGATTCCAAGTGGTTGATAGAGAGGATATTCGGAGACATTTAATATCTGATAGACCATTTTAAAAGCATGCGGATGTTCAACACGTTCACAAGAAGAGTCGAAGAGTTGAAGCTTGGAAAGACAGTCAAAATCTACGTCTGCGGAATTACGGCATACGATTACTCCCACATAGGCCATGCGAGGACTGCGGTGTTCTTCGACACTTTGAGGCGCTTTTTGGAATTCAAGGGGCATGAAGTCATCTACGTTCAGAACTTCACGGATGTCGACGACAAGATAGTTAGAAGGGCTGTCGAGGAAGGAAAGACTCAAAAGGAGATCGCTGAGAGGTTCATAGCGGAATACTTCAAGGACATGGAGGCGTTGAACGTCAGAAGGGCGGATTATCATCCGAAGGTCACCGACCACATACCCGACATAATATCCGCAATACAGAAGCTAATAGAGAAAGGATACGCCTACGAGGTGGACGGAAACGTCTATTTCCACGTTCCCGCATTTAAAAGATACGGGGAGCTTTCGGGAATGAGCTTGGAGGAGCTAAACATGCACAGAATAGAGCCGGATCCGAGGAAGAAGGACGTTAAGGACTTCGCCCTGTGGAAATCCGCCAAGGAGGAGGACGTCAAAGCTAAAGCTGTATTCGAATCTCCCTGGGGCTTGGGAAGACCGGGGTGGCACATAGAGTGCTCGGTCATGTCCGCAAAATACTTGGGAGTCCCCTTCGACATTCACGGGGGTGGAAGGGATTTAGTCTTCCCCCACCACGAAAACGAAAGAGCGCAAAGCTACGCCTTATTCGGGGTCGAGCCGGTTAGATACTGGATCCACAACGACTTCGTTACGATAAGGGGAGAGAAGATGAGCAAGAGCTTGGGGAACATAGTTCCGATAAGAACTGCAGTAGAGAAATACGGAGGAGAGGTTTTGAGGCTTTTTTTGCTCACCGCCCACTACAGAAGTCCTTTGGATTACAGCGAAAGAGCACTTGAAACCGCAAAGAAGTCCTACGATTCCCTGAAGAACTCCTTAATCCTTTTAGACATGGAGATTGCATACCTAAAGACTTTCGGAGAGAAAAGAAGTCCTGCCAACGTTTCGGTGGACGAGTTCTTCGACGGATTCGTAAGGGCGTTGGAGGACGACATGAACACCCCCAAAGCTTTGGCGGTTCTGCACGAATTCTCAAGGTTCGTAAACAAAAACGTTTACTCGATGAGCTTAAATGAATTGGAACACTGCTTCGATACGTTCAGAAAGCTATGCTGGATTCTGGGCATCTTCGAGAAATACGAGAGAATCCCCGTTCTTTCAGAGGATGATGCTGAACTTATTAAAGAGAGGGAGGTGGCGAGGAAGGAGAGGAATTTCGAAAAGGCGGATGCCATAAGGAACAAATTCAGAGAGAGGGGAATTCAGCTAATAGATACGCCCGAGGGGACGAGGTGGCGGACGGTTTAATGGGAAAAATTTTTAAACAATGCCATTTCCATAGCAATTTGAAACGGTTGCTCGACCAATTTTGCATCGTTTGGAGGTGATTCTGCATGAAGGTGTGGTTGATCGGTGCCTACGGTATCGTATCTACGACGGCGATGGTGGGAGCGAAGGCGTTGGAGAAAGGAATCGTAGGAAAGACGGGATTGGTTTCGGAGCTACCTTGCTTCAGCAAGCTTTCCGATTACGCTCCTCTGAAGTTCGAGTTCGGTGGACACGACATAAGGCCTCTACCAACGGCGTACGACGCCGCTCTGGAGCACTGGGAGATGAACAGGCACTTCGATAAGGAGATACTCGAAGCGGTGGCGGATGAACTGAGGAAGGTTAAGGCGTGCAAGGGAACCGCTCTGAACTGCGGAGAGGGTATAAAGGAGCTCGGAAGGATAGAGACCTTGGAGGACGAAGGATTGACTCTGAAGGAGATAGTGGAGAGTATAGAGAAGGACATGAAGAGCTTTGCGGACGATGAGACCGTAGTAATAAACGTAGCCTCAACCGAGCCCCTGCCGAACTACAACGAGAAATACCACGGAAGCTTGGAGGGATTCGAGACCATGATAGACGAGGATAAGAGGGAGTTCGCGAGCGCGAGCATGCTCTACGCTTACGTGGCTTTGAAGTTGGGATTGCCCTACGCGAACTTCACCCCGAGTCCGGGATCGAACATCCCAGCCCTTAAGGAGCTTGCGGAGAAGAAGGGCGTTCCTCACGCAGGAAACGACGGAAAGACTGGAGAGACTCTCGTAAAGACGACTTTGGCTCCGATGTTCGCATACAGAAACCTCAAGATACTGGGATGGATGAGCTACAACATCTTAGGAGACTTCGATGGAAAGGTTCTGAGCCACAGGGAGAACAAGGAGAGCAAGGTGATAAGCAAGGACAGGGTTCTTGAGAAGATACTCGGATACTCTCCATACAGCATAACCGAAATAGAGTTCTTCCCGAGCCTCGTGGACAACAAGACCGCGTTCGACTTCATACACTTCGAGGGATTCTTGGGCACGAAGATGAAGTTCTACTTCATATGGGACGGAATAGATGCCATAGTAGCGGCTCCTCTCATCCTCGACATAGCGAGGTTCCTTCTGTTCGCGAAGAAGAAGGGGGTCAGCGGAGTCGTTAAGGAAATGGGATTCTTCTTCAAGAGCCCGATGGAAACGAACATCGTCAACACGCACGAGCAGTTCGAAATCCTTAAGAGGTGGTTCGCCGAGCTCGCGGAGGGTTAAACTTTTTATCGAAATTTTTAAAAGCTCATTAATCCACCGTTTCAAGCCGATTTTTTCGGGTGAAAACTATGATGCAGGATATGGTGTATAAGGGAACGACGACAGTGGGATTGGTTTGCAAGGACGGAGTGGTGCTTGCCACTGAAAAGAGGGCGACGATGGGGAACTTCATAGCGAGCAGGAGGGCGAAGAAGATTTACAGGATAGCGGACAGAGTCGCGATGACTACCGCAGGAGCGGTCGGAGACGCGCAGTTCTTGGCGAGGCTGATATCGGTTGAGGCGAAGCTTTACGAAATAAGGAAGGAGGAGAAACCGACGATAAAGGCCCTAGCAACTTTGCTTTCGAACATCCTCAACTCCTACAGGTTCTTCCCCTACTTCGTCCAACTGCTCGTCGGAGGGGTGGATGTTAGGGGGCCGAGCATATATTCCATAGACCTCATAGGAGGGGCTATAGAGGAGAGGGACATCGTCGCTACTGGCTCTGGTAGCTTAACCGCTTACGGAGTTCTTGAGGACAGATACAGCCCGGACATGAGCGTGGATGAGGCCGTGGAGTTGGCGGTAAGGGCGATATATTCGGCGATGAAGAGGGATTCCGCTTCCGGAGATGGGATGGACGTTGTTAAGATAACGAAGGAGGAATACGTGGAGTTGAAGCCGGAAGAGGTGGATGAGATAATCAAGAGGTTCAGCAGAAGATGACGGGAGATAAGCTCAAGGAGATAAAGGAGAGGGTTATAAAGTCCCTTCCTCCGAACGTAAAGGTAAAGAACGTTGAATTCGAAGGGCCTTTCTTGGTAATCTACGTCAAGAACCCGCAGGAGCTCGCGGAAGTCGACATAATAAAGAAGCTCGCGAAAGACCTCAGAAAGCGCATAATAATAAGGCCCGATCCAAAGAGCCTAAAACCGCCGGAAGAGGCGAAGGAGATAATCAAGAAGATAGTTCCGCCGGACGCGAACATAACGAACTTCTACTTCGACGAGGAGAACGGAGAGGTTATAATAGAGGCGGAGAAACCGGGAGTGGTTATAGGAAAGGGAGGATCGACTTTCAGAGAGATAATGAAGGCAGTGGGCTGGAGTCCGAGGGTAGTCAGGACGCCTCCCATAAGGTCGAGAATGATAGAGAACATAAGGAGTTTTCTTTTAAGCGTTAAGGACGAGAGGAAGGAGATTCTTAAGAGAATCGGCGAGAGAATTCATAGGACTGTATTCCACGAGGACAAGTGGGTCAGGGTTACGTTTTTGGGAGGTTCGAGGGAGGTTGGTAGGAGTTGCTACCTCCTGCAGACTCCGGAAAGCAAGATACTGGTGGAGTGCGGAGTTAACGTCAGCAACATCCACCAGTCCCCTTACCTCTACGTTCCCGAGGTTCAGCCGTTGGATGAGATAGATGCGGTAGTGATAACCCACGCCCACTTGGATCACTGCGGATTGGTTCCCCTCCTATACAAATACGGATACAAGGGTCCGATATACCTCACACCTCCGACGAGGGATCTTATGGTTCTTCTGCAGATAGACTTCATAGAGGTGGCGGAAAGGGAGGGGAATGTCGTTCCCTACAGTTCCCAACACATCAGGGAGGCTTTGAAGCACACTATAACGCTCGACTACGGGGTGGTTACCGATATAAGCCCCGACGTAAGGTTAACGTTCTACAACGCCGGCCACATACTCGGCTCTGCGATAGCCCACTTCCACATAGGTGATGGGCTCTACAACGTAGCCTTCACGGGCGATTTCAAGTTCGAGAGAACGAGGCTATTCGATAAGGCTGAGACGCACTTCCCCCGTCTCGAAGCTCTTATCATGGAGGCCACGTATGGAGGAAGTCAGGACTTCCAGCCCACGAGGAAGGAGGCGGAGGAGAAGCTCATAGCGATCGTCAACGAAACCATAAAGAAGGGTGGGAAGGTTTTAATCCCGACTTTTGCCGTTGGAAGGAGTCAGGAGGTAATGCTCGTTTTGGAAGAGGCCATAAGGAACGAGAAGCTTGAGGACGTGCCCGTTTACTTGGACGGAATGATATACGAGGCGACGGCAATACACACCGCCTATCCAGAATACCTCAACGCCCACCTGAGGGATCTGATATTCCACCACGGCATAAACCCGTTCATAAGCGAGAACTTCGTGAGAGTAGATTCCCCGAGCAAGAGGCAGGAGGTAATAGACGATTCCTCACCATCCATAATACTCGCCACTTCTGGAATGCTTAACGGCGGGCCGGTTATGGAATACTTCAAGGCCCTCGCTCCGGATGAGAAGAACACCCTCATATTCGTCGGATATCAGGCTGAGGGAACTCTTGGAAGGAGGATACAGAAGGGATGGAGGGAGGTTCCGTTCCCCGTCGATGGGCGGAGGGAAGTCGTAAAGGTCAACATGAGGGTCGAAACTGTGGACGGTTTTTCGGGTCATTCGGACAGAAGGCAACTCATGAACTACGTCAAATATCTTCATCCGAGGCCTGAGAAGATAATAACCGTTCACGGAGACGAGGGGAAGTGCATAGATCTGGCTTCGAGCATATACAAGACCTACAGGATAGAGACGAGGGCTCCGATGAATTTGGAAACGATCAGGTTTATATGAAGGTCCTGAGCGTCGTCGGGTATTCCAAAGCGGGAAAGACCACGCTGATCGAGAGAATAGTTCCGATTTTGAAAAATAAAGGGCTTAAAATTTTGGTGGTCAAACACGCTTTGGATTTCGAGATGGACAGGGAAGGAAAGGATTCCTGGAGGATATTCAACGCCGGAGCCGATGTTGCGATAGCTTCGAAGGATAAGCTGGCGTTCGTATCGAGGATTGGAGACGATCTTGACGAGATCTGTTCGATTTTCAACTTCTACGATCTGATAATTACCGAGGGATTCAACAGAGCCTGCAAGGACAGGATAGTCGTGCTCAGGGATCCGGAGGAGATCGAGAACTTCAGGTGCGGAAGGATTTTGGCCGTAGTTTGCGATGAAAGCGTGGAGGGGTTCAGGACTTTCGGTTTCGATCGGATAGAGGATCTTGCGGAAGTAATCTTGGAGTGGTTCTACGAAGGGCGATGAAGTGCGGAGAATTCTTCTTCGATCTACAGTCCGTTAGATGACTTACTACCCACCAGGGCGGATGTAAGAAGAGATTAGAAAAATAAAGTTTAAATTAAACCCCTCGCCTTCGCGAATTCCGCGACGTTTTCCGCCTGACTCCTGCTCCTCGCGACTTCTATCGGAACCTTCCTGAAAACCCTCTCGTGCATCTCAACGATCTCCTTGGGTGGCTTCGTCAGGAGGCTGACGACTATTATAACGGCCATGGTCACGAAGAAGTTCACGAAGAACACCGGAACTCCGTTTAAAGCAGAGCCGATCGCTCCGAATATTCCCGGAGCTTTCGGATTGAACTCCCAGCCGTATATGAAAGCCTCAAGGATTATCTCCGATATCAGCCCGTATGCCATTCCTGCAATTCCACCCACTTTCGTGACCCTCTTCCACCAAAGGCTGAGCAGTAGAATCGGCCCGAATCCTACAGCCAACCCGCCCCAAGCGGTAGCGACCATTGCGTAAACGAGCTTGCTCTCGCTCATGGCGTAGTAAACGGCAACTACCGTTAGAATCAGAACTACCAGCCTTCCCACGTTCACCATCTGCTTATTTCCAAGCTCGACTCCCAAAACCTTGTGGATTATGTCCCTCGAAACCGCAGAAGATGCAACCAAAAGCTGTGAGTCCGCGGTGGACATTATCGCAGCGAGAATTCCGGCTATTACGAATCCAGCGAGCCAAGATGGAAGTAGGGAGGTAGCTATCGCCGGAATGACCCTTTCCGGATCGCTTACGTTTATTATTCCCGCTTTGGCAAGAGCGAACCCCAAGAATCCGGCAAAGAAAGCACCCCAGAGCACCGCAATCGTCCAGAAACCGCTTATGAATATACCTGGCCTCCTGAGCTTCCTCGGATCCTCGACGCTCATGTATCTCGTAACTATGTGGGGTTGCCCGAAGTATCCGACTATCCAAGAGGCGTAACCTATGGCGAAGACTAAAGCGGCTAAGCCAGTCGCTCCTCCGAAAGGACTTAGATGCTTCGGATCTGCGTTCGCCATGATTTCCAAAGCTTTATCCAACCCGCCGATCGCCGAAACGGCTACGATCGGGACTATTATAAGCGTTGCGAGCATGAACATCGCCTGAATTACGTCCGTCCAAACCACTGCGAAGAAACCTCCGGTCAGAACGTATGCCGTTACTATTAAGGCGGTCAGGATTATTGCGGTGTTCACGTCCAGCCCGAAGGCCTGTGATAAAGCCTTTCCTCCCGCCTTGTATTGAGCGGAGACGTAGGCGGTCATGAATATCAGAATTATTACCGCTCCCAAAATTCTGATCAGCTTCGTGTCATCCCTAAGCCTCGCCTCCAAGTAATCCGGAACGGTCACCGCCCTAAACCTTCCGGCGTATATCCTCAGCCTCGGACCTATGAAAATGTAATCCGCGAGAGTTCCGAAGAGACAGCCTATTGCCGCCCAGAAAGCTCCCAACCCGGCGGTGAAAGCTTGCCCCGGGTAACCGAGCATTAGCCATCCGCTGAAATCGCTCGCCTTGTCGCTCAAAGCTGCGGCGAGAACCTTTACCTTCCTCCCTCCGATGAAGTATTGGTCTTCGGTTTTCGTGAACCTCTTCGCCCAGAATCCTATGTAGGCAAGGACGATGAGATAGATTACGAAACCGACCAGAACCCCGTCCATCGTTACACCTCCATCTCCTCGTCGTATCCCAAAACATCCTCATCTACGTAGTATTCCTTCCCCGTTATCTTATCCCAGAATCCATAGACGAACATCACCAACACCGCCAGTATCGTTGGAACTACGAGTAGCAACCACATGTGGCGAAGGCGGAAATCATAGTATATATTTCGTTATCGATTTTTGTCATGGTCAGGGTGATGAAACCGATGTTCGAGCCGGAGGAGTTCGAGACTTTCGTCCTCTACCCCTACAGAATATTTCACGTTAGGCTGTTCTTCAAGAAGATAGTGGGGGAGGATCGCGTTATGGACTTTTACGCATACGTGGACTGCTACAGAGGTGTCGTGGAGAGAGGAGATGGCTTCATAGATCTGATTGACTTCGAAGCTAAGGAGGAGCAGATTATGGAGCACTTAGTCGATTACGAATATGCGAGGAGAATGGCGATAGAGAAGGCGGTAGCTTGGGGAAACCTTAGGGTTATATCCTGGTGGTTACCTAAGGCGGAAGTCGTGAGGGAGGCGGAAGCTTACAAGGTTTTCTGGATTTCCGGCAATAAAATAATCGACAGCCTGACCGGAGAGGTCTTCGAAGGCTTTTTATAACTGCCCGAGTCCCATGCGTTTATGCCCATCGCCAAGGGAGACATCGTTAGGATCAGCTACACCGCGAAGCTTGAGGACGGGACGGTAATAGATACGTCGGACGAAAAGATCGCGAAGGAGTTCGGAATATACAGCGAGGATTACCGATACGGAGACGTTTACGTCATCGTCGGAGAGGGAAACGTAGTGAAGGGATTCGACGAGGACTTGGAAGGGAAGGAGGTAGGATACAAGGGGAAAGTCGTCGTTCCCCCGGAGAAGGGTTTCGGGGAATACGATCCGGAAAAGGTGGACACGATAAGCATAGCGAGGCTCAAGGAGAAGCCTAAGGAGGGGGATAGGGTCAGAGTGGGAGACAGGATTGGGATAGTAAAGAGGGTGATAGGGAGAAGAGCGATAATCGACTTCAACCATCCGCTGGCGGGAAAGACTCTGATATTCGAATACGAGATAAAGGAGAAGGTCGAGGACTTGGCGGGAAAGATAAAGGCGATATTCATGATATACACCGGCAGGGAAGTGGATGTGAAGGTGGACGGAAAGAAGGCGATCGTCGAAGTTCCGAGGGACTTCCACTTCATGCCATACGCACCTCTTGCGAAGGTTTCCGCCCTCGCGAGGATATTCAAGTATCTTGACGTTGAAGAAGTTGAGATAGTCGAGAGGCACAGAAAGGAGGAGGTTCCAAAGTTCGACGAAATAAAGAAGGAAGAGGAAAAGAAAGAAGAAGCGGAGGAAAAGGCGGAACAATCCTAAACTTTTTAAAAAATTTCGTTTTCGATTTATTTATGAAGGTTCTCGTCGTCGATGCCGGTGGTAGGGGTAACGCTATAGCTCACGCTTTTTCGAGGAGCGATAAAGTAGAGAAGGTTTACGTCGCTCCGGGAAACGCTGGAAGTGAGTTCTTTCCGAAATGCGAGCAGGTTAAGGAAGTTCCCTCGATAAGGGCGATTGAGGACATAGTGAAGTTCGCAAAAAAGGCCGATGTGGATCTGGTTTACATAGGGCCTGAAGAACCGCTGAGCTTGGGAATCGTTGATAGGCTCGAGGAGGAAGGAATTCCGGCGGTAGGGCCGAAGAAGGAGGCGACGATTTTAGAGGCGAGCAAGTGTTGGTGCAAGGATTTCCTGAGGAGGATTGGTGTTCCTATCCCAGAATACAGGAACTTCGACGATCCGGAGGAGGCGAAGGAGTTCGTCAGGGAGTGGTATGAGAGCGGAAAGGGAAACGTCGTAGTTAAGGCGGACGGATTGGCTGCTGGTAAGGGAGTTTTCGTCTGCGACAGCTTGGACGAAGCTCTATTTGCAATAGACGAGATAATGGTGAGGAAGAGGTTCGGAAGGGCGGGGGAGAGGATAGTTATAGAGGAAAGGCTATACGGGGTAGAGGTCGCCTTCACGGCCATAAGCGACGGGAAGACGGTAAAGCCGTTCGGACACGCCAAAGACTACAAGAGAGCGTTCGATCCCGACGACATCGACGGAATGAGGGAGTTCTACATAGGTTTCATGAGGAAGTTCATAACCAAGGAGGAGGCGGAGAGGCTATACAGGGAGGGTAAGCTCCTGAATCCGAACACCGGCGGAATGGGGGCCGTAAGTCCCCACCCAAAGGTTGACGATGAAATAGAGCGTAAGATCATGGAGCTCGTAGTTGAACCGGTCATCGACAATTTTAGGAGGGTAGAGGGAAAGGTGTTCAAGGGTGTTCTCTATCCGGTCATAATGCTCGTCGAGGAGGAGGGTGAGATAGTTCCCAAGGTTTTGGAGATTAACGTCAGAGATTGCGATCCCGGTGCGGAGGCTAAACTGCCGAGACTCGAAACCGATATGGCCGAACTGGCCTTGGCCGTCATAGAAGGAGAGCTTGAAGACGTCGAAGTGAAGTTCAGTCCCGATTACTGTGTCGCAGTTTGTGCCGTAAGTGGGGCTTTGAAGGGTAGAGAGGGGCTGAAGCCCGGATATCCGGCGGATCATTACACGAGCCAGCCGATAGAGGGAATAGAGGAGGCTATGAAGATTGCGACCATCTACGCGAACGGAATAGCAAAGCCGAACGGATACGTTACCACCGGAGGTAGGGTTTTGACAGTCGTGGGTAGAGGAAGGACTTTGGAGGAGGCGAGGGAGAAGGCCTACTCCGCTTTGTCCAAGATAAGGTTCCCGGGAATGAGATACAGAAGGACTATAGGTCTGCCGGACGTTCCCGACTAAAGGTGGATTCCGACGAGGTATCCGATTATGGCTCCCGCGTTGAGGAAAGGCAGTCCCGCATGAGGTCTCTTAAATTTTTCCGCCACTATTAGCAAGGTCACCATCCCCAAAACTCCTCCGATCAGAGTTGTCAGGGCCGGAATTCTCATGAATCCTATCTCCGGCGATTTGGTGAAAGTCTGGGCGGAAACCACGAGTATGTTAGGAATTACCACGTCTCCGACGCCCAAGACGGAAGGCCTGTCTTTGCCGGGTATTATGAATAGAAGGGGAAGGTCCTTGACGGATTCCGCCAGATCTATCATGTGACCGGTCTTGTAAACGGATACGGCATCGTAAATGGCTAAGATTACGAGCAGAACGATCACCGGAGTGGGTTCCAGACTTATCCCGAACATCGCCGCAACTCCGGATGCGAGGAGCAGGGCGGAGATATCTATCGTTATCCAGTTCGGTTTCAGTATCAGCAGAACCGTAAGGACTAACGCAACGATGAGCGAGAGAATACCAAGGAAGGGTATAAGGACGTAGTGGATCGAGACGAAAACGAGTAAATACATGAAGGCCTTTAGGAACTTCTCGCTCTTCCTCGCCAAAATCAGAACGAACGCAGTAAAAACTATTATTAGAGCGAAGTATAGAAAAGAGTTTGAAACATCGCCCGGATTTTCGAAAACCCTCATCCCGCTCTGCTCGTATTTCGGAACGCTCGATATCGCAAGAAAGGCGGTTACTACGAAAATGAGAAGGAAGATCCACCTCATGGTCTCGGCCTTATGAGTATCCTTTCTCCCTTCATTAGAGCCAATCTGAGGGATTTCCCCGCCTCCTTATCCTTCCTAACCTTTATTATTCCCTTTCTGCTGACTGCCGCCGTGAACAGATACTCGTTTCCGGCGAAGACGTCCACAGTCTTCCCCTCCAGGCCTTCCGCGTGGATTACGTAGTGCTTTCCGGCATCCTCAACCTGTGCCTCCCTAAGCTCCCCCGAAAGTCTGAGAGGCTGAACTTCGAGCTTCACCTTAAGCTCGTTCTCGATCCTCTTTATTCTCCTCCCCCTCTTTCCTAAGAGGAGAGGAATCTCTTCCTCGGGAACTCTGACGATCGCCCTCTTGTTGCTTATCACCTCCACCTCGAATTCAGTCACGTATCTGCTTATGATCTCCTCTATCATCTCCTTTACCCTGTCGAGCTCTTCCTGCTCTATGGGCATCACGACTACCTGCTCTCCGTAGGTGTAGATCTCGTATTCCACACGCTTGGTTTCGAAGTCTATCACCTCTATTACCGGTCTCGCCAGATCTTCCTCCATCATCCCGTATGGAACTTTTACAGTGAAGTTGAGCTCGTAAACCTTCTTTATCCTGCCAGCATCTATGAATATTACCGTATCCACGACCTGAGGAATGACGCCCAACTCGACCCTTCCGATCATCCTCTGAATCGCATCTATCGGCCTCGTCGCGTGGGTTACGCCTATCATCCCAACTCCCGCCAAACGCATGTCCGCGAAAACTTGGAAATCCGAAGTCCTCCTAAGTTCGTCGTAAATCGTGTAGTCCGGCCTGACGAGGAGTAAGACGTCTGCCGTGAGGCTCATGTCTCCTTCGAGCGGAGCGTATTGTGTTATCTCATCTCTAACCATCAAATCCCTCGGACTCTCCATCGTCTTGACGATGTATCCGTTCTCCATGAGGTAGTTCGCGACGCTCGCAGCGAACGTCGACTTTCCAGCCCCGGGAGGTCCGGCTATGAGAATCCCCCTCTGCCTCTCCACGAACCTCCTCTTTAGCTCCTCGCTTATCCCGTATTCGTCTAAGGTAACTTTAGCTATGGGTCTCACCGCGGTTATCTCCATTCTATCCGCGAAGGGCCTCTCCGCTATCGCTATCCTCAACTCCCTAAGCTGAACCACCGTAACCCCTTTCCTCTCTATTTCTATGCTACTCTCCTCATCCTGTCTCGCAGCTTCGAGTATCTCGTGGGCTATCTGCTGGAGCTCCTCCAAGGTCATCGGTTCCTCCCTTATCTTTACGAGCTTTAACTCTCCTATCCTTCCCCTCTTGGCGAAGGGAGGAACACCCTCCCTCAGGTGAACGCTCGCGGTGTCCGGAGTAAAGAACTGCATTATCTTCGTGTCCTCCGGCCCTATCCTCTCCTGAGCCAAGAACATCGCCTTTATGCCCTTCGCAACGGCAACCGCATACTGAACTCTGTCGCTCGTTATAAGGACAGCATCCTCCTCCTCGGCAATCCTCCTTATCATGTTGTCTATCTCCCCACTCTTCGCGAGCCTTATCTGCTCCAAGGAAGGTCTTTCCCCCAAAAACAGAACGTCGAATCCCTTCTTCTCTGCAATTTCCCTTATCCTTCTTACTTCCTCCAATCCCTGCAGTCCCGTCATCCTTCCGGCGTTGGCCTGTGCCTCTAATTCCGCCAGAGCGGGCTCGGGGATTATTATAGTCCCGGCTAACTCTCCCTTCTCGAGCATCTGCGAGACCCTTCCGTCTATGAGAACGCTCGTGTCCACTACGAACTTCATCCCATCTCACCTTTAACTCCGAATATTTAAGAATTCCTAATGCCTTTCCGACTTCTGCAACTTCGGAGCCCTTATCAAACTCACCCACTTCCTCGTCATTATTACAGTCTTCTTAGTCCTCGCGACGACCTTCTCCGGAAATACACCCAGTAGGAAGTTCTTAAGGAAGGGCTGAGTTGTGGCTCCTATCAGAGTTAGGTCGTGCTCTTCCGCCTCCCTCGCTATTCTGTCCACGACGTTTCTGTCCACTACGAACTTCTCCTCAACGCTCAAGCCTTCGAGCGGTTTCTTGGTCTCCTTGAACGCCTTCTCCGCCTTTTTCTTGTCCTCATCACTCTTTCCCACGTAGAGCAGAGTTATCTTGGCGTTCGTAACCTTAGCCAAGTCTCTGGCAATCTCCCCAGCGAGAACCGCATGCGGTCCTCCGGCTGTGGATATCAAAATCTTTTCCACCTTCTCCCACTTCGGATCGAACCTAACGACTATAACGTCGCACTTAGCCCTCATCAGAACGGGGTCTATAGTGCTTCCCAAGACGAAGTCTTTTCTGAAAGTCCTACCCCTCCATCCCATTATTAGCAGATCCGCTTTTACGTCCTCTACGGCGTTTATTATCGCCTCGGAAACGCTGTGTCCTATCTTCACGATTCCTCCGGCGGGAACTTCGCACTTGGATATTAGATCGCTCAGAAAAGCCTTAGCGTCATCCACATAGTCGATTACGGCGGAAAGGGGTGTTTGTTCGGGAACCGAAAGAACCTTCAGAAATATGACCTCTCCATCCCTCGCCCTCGCTATAATGCTGGCCAACTTTGACATCTTGTCCGCGAAGAGGGGATTTGCAACGGGAACGAGGATCTTGTATCCAACTTCTTTAACCGGCATTTCCTCGTAAACCGTCTTCGCTATCTCCTCCTTTAGTTCCTTCCTCATCTTGGATGAGTAGCTGAGGTAAACGAGACTTCCAAGCAGTATCCATATTGCCGAAGCTATCAAGACGAATTCACCGTGCTCGATCTCCCTTACTAGGAAGTAGCCTATAACGATCTGCATCGCTATCGCGAAGGCCGGGAGGTAGGGAACGAGGGGAGCGGTGAAGGCTCTCCTGAAGTCCGGTCTTCTGTATCTTAGAACTATAACGACGAAGTTGACGAGCATGAATACTATTAGAAACATTATGTCCGCAGCGGTCGCCACGGCTTCTATGGGCATCACGGAAAGCGTGACGACTATTATGTAGCTGAAGAATATCGCGTAGTGGGGTGTCCTTCTCTTGAGGTGGATTTTAGAGAAGATCCTCGGAAGCAGGGCATCTCTCCCCATGGCGAACGCGAGCCTTGAAGATGAGTAGATCGTCGCGTTCATAGCGCTTATGGTCGAAACGAGACCTCCTATGAGTATGAGGAGCGATCCGAAGGGCATTATTTGGTTGGCTATTCTGATTAGGCCGAACTCCTTCAACTGGCCGAGATACTTCCAGCTCGGAACGTTGCTCTGGATCGCCCCCAACGATGCGAACGCTACGAGTAGATATATCGTAACGACTATCCACAACGATAAAATTATGGCTCTGGGAATGTTCTTCTCTGGACTCCTAACTTCCTCTCCGCTCTGGACTATTATCTCGTATCCTTCGAACGCTATGAAAGTTAAACCCATAGCCGCGAGAACGCCAGCGAAACCGTTCGGCATGAACGGAGTGAAGGATTCTAACCAGTTCGGTCTTGTCAGGGTTTTGTAGATTCCGAATGCGGAGAAGCTGAGCAGTATCGCGACTTTCAAGGCGGTAACTACTCCACCGACTCTCCCGCTCTCCTTAACTCCTCTGTAGTTCACGTAGGTCAGAAAGGTTACGATGGAAACGGAAAAGACCTTCGCGACGAGATCTTGGGGGAGATTCAGTCCGGCCATCCTCACTACCGCCTCGGAAAGAAACGCTCCGAAGGTTACAGCATAAAGGGCACAAGCGACGCTGTTGGCGCACCAGCTACACCACCCGGATATGAAGCCGACGAAATCTCCTAAAGCTTCCCTGACCCATACGTAGCTCCCTCCAGCTTCAGGCACTGCAGAACCGAGTTCCGCATAGGATAAACCGGTGAGCATGGCTATGATCCCGTTGAAGAGAAAGGCGAGGAGTATGGCGGGTCCGGCTATTCCAGAGGCTATGCCGATGAGCGCGAATATTCCGGCTCCAATCATAGCGGCGATGCCGAGAAGTGTTATGTCGAGCAAACCGAGCTCTCTACTGAGAGATACCTTTACCTCCCGCATCCTTTCCCGCTAATGGGGAGGGTTTCAAAAGCTTTATCTTAAGGGTTTCATCATCTCTAAGGGTGCACGAACTCAGCTACGCTCAAGCGTTGCTCGACGAAGTTCTTAAACTTGCGGAAGAAAACGAGGCGAAGAGGGTTACCAAGATCCGTTTGAGGATAGGTGAACTTCTGCTGATAAATCCCGAACAGCTCAAGTTCTGCTTTAAGGCGATAAGTTCCGGAACTATAGCCGAGAACGCTGAGATAGAGATAGAGTTTATTAAGCCGGAGATAGTATGCACGGAATGCGGAAGGAGGTTTGATGAAGTGAGGGGGTTATGCGACTGCGGAGGGATTGTTGCCGTAAGCGGAGGAAAGGAGTTTTTGCTTATGAGCGTCGAAATGGAGGTGGAGTGAATGCACAGGATTGAGGTCGATGCGGAATACGACGTTCTTTCTCTGAACAAGAGGTTGGCCAAGGAGAACAGGGAATTTCTGAGCAAACACGGAGTTGTCGCGATAAACGTAATGGGCGCGATAGGATCGGGCAAAACGTTGCTGATCGAAAAGACTATAGACGCTCTAAAGAACGAGGTCAAAATAGGGGCGATTCTTGGGGATGTCATTGCTAAGGAGGATTACGAAAGGGTTGCGAAGCACGGAGTGAAGGCGGAGCCTCTAAACACCGGAAAGGAGTGCCATTTGGATGCACACTTGGTTCACCACGTAATAGAGAAGTTCGGGGATGTGGATCTGCTTTTCATAGAGAACGTTGGAAATCTAATATGTCCGGTGGACTTCGACTTGGGGGAGAATTACAGAGTCGTTATGGTGAGCGTCACCGAAGGGGACGACGTGATAGCAAAGCATCCCGAAATATTCAGGCTCGCGGACGTCATAATAATAAACAAGGTTTCCCTCGCCGATGCCGTCGAGGCGGACGTTGATAAGATGGTTGAGGATGCGAGGAAGTTGAATCCGAAGGCGAAGATAATCAGGATGGATTTGAAGAAGGGAATAGGATTTGAGGAGTGGCTGGAGTGGTTGAGATGTGCATTGCGATCCCGGGGAGAGTAGAGAAGGTGGAGTATCCTTACGCTGTAGTCGATTTCAGGGGGACGAAGAGGAAGGTGAGGATAGATCTGCTCGAAGATGTTAAGGAAGGTGATTACGTTTTGGTTCACGTTGGATTCGCGATTCAGAAGGTCGAGAAGTCCGAGGCTGAGAACATAGCGGAGTTGCTCGAAAAGGTGTTCGGAGTATGAGGATAATTCTGTTTACGGGAAAGGGAGGAGTCGGAAAAACTACAATAGCTGCAGCAACCGGAATAAAAACTTCCGAATTAGGTTACAAAACTCTCATAATATCCACGGATCCGGCGCACAGCCTTTCGGATTCCTTCCAGAAGGAGCTAAAGCCCTATCCCACGGAAGTAACGGAAAACCTATACGCGATGGAGGTGAACGTGGAATACGAACTGGAGAGGCACTGGAACACGATAAAAGAATATTTAACGATTTTCTTCAAATCTCAGGGGATAGACGACGTAGTTGCTGAGGAACTCGCTATATTCCCCGGCTTCGACGAACTTGCAAGTCTGCTTCACCTCCTCAGCTACTACGACGCCAAAGCTTACGACGTGATAATTCTGGACTGCGCTCCAACCGGCGAAACTCTCCGCCTTTTGAGCGTTCCGGAAGTGGCGAAGTGGTACATGAACAGGTTCTTCGGGGTGGAGAAGAAGCTCCTCAAGATAGTCAAGCCGATAGCAGAGCCTCTCATAAACGTTCCCCTTCCCTCCGAGGAAGTTCTCAACAAGATTCAGGAGCTATACGTGAAGATGAGCAGGCTTAAGGAGATACTCGAAAGCGAGGAGACGAGCGTCAGGATAGTGATGAATCCGGAGAAGATGGTGATAAGGGAGTCGGAGAGAGCGTTCACGTATCTCAACCTCTTCGGCTATCGAGTCGATTGCGTCGTGGTAAACAAGATATTTCCGAGGGAGGCAGGAAAATACTTCTCGAAGTGGTTTGAGTTGCAGGAGAAATATTTAAGGGAAATAGAAGAGAGGTTTCCCGTTCCGATATTCAGAATTCCGTTCAAATCGACCGAAGTTGTTGGAGACATACTGTTCGAGCTCGCAAACGAGCTTTACGATGGAGAAGATCCCACGAAGGTCTTCCACTCCGAAAAGCCGATGAAAATTGAGAAGGAAGGGGATTCGTTCGTTTTGGCCGTAAAGGCTCCTTTCGTTTCTAAAGAGCAGATAAAACTCTTCAAGAAGGGGGAGGAACTCATAATAATAGCTGGGCAGTGGAAGAGGATAGTTTTCCTTCCGCAATCCTTAGCGTTGAAGGAGCCGACGGAGGCAAAGTTTAATAACGGAGAAATCAGAATCTACTTCAGATGAGGTGTCCACGAATGAAGGAGATTAGGATAAAAATCCCCACGCCGGAAGAGGTGGTGCCGGAGGAGTTCAAGAAGCATGTGCTCAACGCGTCCAAGGAAACCCTCTTAGCCCTTAGAAGCTTAATAGACGCCGGAATAAAGAAGTTGGAGGAGTTCGAATCCAAAAAGAAGGAACTCAAGAAGATAGAGGTCAGCTGAATTTCTTGGCCAAGGCTAAAGCTATCAAAGCTGAAATTATGCAGAATCCCGGTGTCTTAGGCTTTTCCACTTTTTCCCTTTCGATCTTTAGCACGTAGAGCTTGTCGGATCCGGCTATAACCTCACCGTCTACAATTGCAACTCCTCTTACCCAGTCTCCCGTCTTGTGAACCATTATCGGAGTTCCGTTCAGGTCGAAAACGTAAACGCATCCGTCCCTCGAACCCGCCACGACGTATTTTTTACCGACGGCGACGCTCAGAACCCAGTTGCTTCTCGTCTTGTAGCTCCACAGAAGTCTGCCTTTAAAATCGAATGCATAAACCTTGTCCGCCCCTACGACTACGCATCTCCCAACGTCAACGCTCCAAACGTTTCCGGTCTCTCTTTTCCAAAGAAGCCTTCCGTTGAGGTCGAAAGCTAAGACCTCGAAGTTCCTAGTTCCGGCAACTATTATTTTTCCGATCCTTATCGCCTTTACCCAATTCCAATCTCCGACGTCGTAACTCCACAGAAGACTTCCGTTTAAATCGAAAACGAATATCCTATGTCCTATGTGTCCAGTTCCGACGGCCACCCTACCTTTTCCAACATCGACGCACCAAACCCAGTCTCCCGTATTGTGCTTCCACAGTAGTTTCCCTTTCAGATCGAAAACGTAAACGTTCCCGTCGCACGAGCCGGCCACCACGTGTCCATCACCGATCGCAACGCTTCTCACCCATCCTCCCGTCTTGAACCTCCACAGCATTGTTCCGTTTTTGGAGAAAAGATAAACGTCGTTTCCAGCACCGACAACGACGTAACCATCCCGAATTCTAACGGACCAAATCTGGCCGATGTTTCTGCTCCAGAGTAGTGATCCGTTCAGATCGAACAGATAGACACCGTCAGATCCTACGGCTATCAATTTTCCGTTGGTGGATAAAGAGTAAACCTTCATACCGTAGCTCCAAGCGCAGGCTGGACGGATTAAGAAAAGTAGCAAAATGAAAATTAAAAAAATTCGCATGATCAAGCTCTAACCTTCTGTGTAGCCCCTCTCCGGAAGAATCGAAGCCAACGCAACCATCACGATCCACGTAAGCGTTATTATAACGGCCATCGATACGCCTATCGTCGCCATCTCGTGGAGCATCGTCGGAATATCCGCTGGGTTCTCCATGGCGGTTAGGAAGGGGGGCCAAGGAACGACCTCTCCGTGCCATATGTGCTCTATCGCCAAAAGTATCACGCCACCCCACAGCATGGTGTTCAGCCAGTTCAGCCTTCACCTCTTTGCCTTCTCACCCATCGCCTTCTGAATTGCGGTGGTAACTATCGCCTCGCTCATCGGAACTAAAAAGCACGCCATACCCTCACCTCCCCCACAACTTACCTTTTGGATCCTCAACCAATAAAACTATTTCCCAGATTATGAGGGCGAATATCACGAGGACTATGCCGAGAAGGGTTGCGTCCAAGCTCACGTCGAAGTACTCTCCTCATTCCATGAGATAGCCTAAGGTGTGATCCACGAACACCATTATCGTCGCACCCCAGAGAACCATGCAGAGAACGTTCATCTTCAGCGTTCCGTCGTCCTTCGCATACCATATCGCCGTGGCTATCGCAGCGGAAAGGGCGAGAATTATTAACCACATGGCTATCGAACACCAATTCGAAATATAAATGCCGAATTTATTACCGATTGCACTGTACTAAGCTCTATATGGTATGCCGATTAAGCTTTTAAGTCCCCTTAACTCAGTTAATCGAAATGCCGAAGATACTCGTAACTAACGACGACGGATTCTACTCAGCAGGATTGAAGGCGAGCTACGAAGCTCTCAAAGATTTGGGAGAAGTTTACGTCGTCGCGCCTTTAGTTCAGAAGAGCGCCGTAGGAAGAAGCATGTCCGTGATGGAGCCAATAAGGGTTTCGGAAGTGAAGATCAACGACATGAGGGTTTACGCGGTCGACGGAACTCCGACGGATGCCGTGATAATCGGAATTTACGAGATAATTGGTGAAGTTCCAGATCTGGTCGTTTCCGGCATAAACTTGGGAGAAAACCTTTCGACGGAGGCCGTAACTACTTCGGGAACGGTCGGAGCAGCATTGGAAGCTTCATCCCAAGGGGCTCCGGCAATAGCGATATCGCAGGAGATGGACGATTCGGAGAAGTTCGAGTTCACCTTTAAGCCCTTCGACTTCTCCTTAGCAAAGAAAGTCCTCAAAACTCTCGCGAAAATCGTGTTGGATAGGGGAATGCCGGAAGGTGTGGACGTGCTGAACGTGAACGTTCCGGCGAGGTTCAGAGGGGGAGTGGAGGTGACGAGGCTCGCCAGGAGGCTTTACAGAACGAGGGTGGAGAGGAGGCTCGATCCGAGGGGCAGGAGTTACTACTGGATCACCGGAGATGAAGTTGAGGATGCGGAAGAGGGAACGGACATACACGCGATAAGGAGCGGAAAGATTTCGATAACACCGATTACGATAGATTTAACTGCGAACGTCGAAAGCCTGAGAAGGTGGTTGCATGAGGGCGAAATTGAACTGCGCTAAGGAGGCCGTAAAGCTGGTGGAAGACGGAATGGTCTTGGGAATTGGAAGCGGGAGCACGGTGGAGCTTTTTTTGAAGGAACTGGGGAAGAGGATCAAGGCGGAGGAGTTGGAGATATACGGTGTCCCCTCCTCCTACCAGTCCCACCTCTTGGCGGTGGAAGTCGGAATTAGGGTCGTGGATCTTTTTCAGTATCCCGAGCTCGATCTCTGCATAGACGGTGCGGATCAGATAGATTCATCGCTTAACTGCGTGAAGGGTGGAGGAGGTGCTCTTACGAGAGAAAAGATCGTAGCCTCTGCATCCAATAAGTTCGTGGTGATCGCGGATGAATCCAAGCTCGTGGATGTTTTGAGCATGCCTATACCACTGGAGATTCTCCCGTTCGCCTACGGATTCGTTGCGAAGGAGATAGAGAAAATCGGTGGGATCTGCAATCTCAGAACCGGGAAAGGAAAGGTTGGGCCTGTAATTTCGGACAACGGAAACTTCATAGCGGATTGCGACTTCGGAGAAGTTAGGGATCCGAAGGAGCTCGAATCAAAGCTTAGAGGAATTCCGGGTGTTGTGGAGAACGGGCTATTCTGCGGAATGGTCGATAGGGTTATAGTCGGAACGGACGACGGAGTAAGATTTTTGGAGAAGTTATAGCTTTTCGAATTCTTTATTTCCGCATATCGGACATCTGAAGTCTTTCAAATCTTCGAACTTCGTCGGAGGTATTCCATACCAAGGACAACCTTCGCTTTCGTCGTAAACGTATCCGCATACCTTGCACTGGTAGAGCATACGAGTGAATTTATACGACAGTATTTAACCGAAACGGAAATAAGTTTTTAACGATATACCCACTTTATGGACGATGAGGAAATAGAGAAGCTTTTGGAAGAACTGGCAAACGCTCAGCTTAGGGCGAATTACAGAAAATCTTTGGGTAAGGAGTTTCTTAGAAGAAGTTGGGATGTCGAGATAAAGAAGGTGTTCAAGTAATCGTCGGCGAAACGCATATATTTCGATACCGGGAACTTCAAGAGAATGACCACGATTCAGTTCCTCGGAGGTTGCAGGGAGGTAGGAAGGTCGGCGATAATGGTAGACGGTATTATGCTCGATTACGGACTCAAACCTTCCGATCCTCCAGAGTTTCCTCTGAACGGGCTCATGCCTCAGGCGATGATAATAACCCACGGCCACCTCGATCACGTCGGCGTAGCCCCGAATCTCATGGACTACGACCCGAAGGTTTTCATGACACCTCCAACCCTCGAACTGTCCATACTTCTCCTGAAGGATTCCATAAACATAATGCGCAACCCGCCATACACGATGAGGCAGTTCAGGCAGTTCGAAAGCAACACGATCGAAGTGGACTACGAGGAGCCGTTCTACGTCAACGGCTGGGAGATAACGTTCTTCAACGCCGGACACATTCCGGGTAGCGCGAGCGTTCACATGAGCAAGGACGTGAACATTCTCTACACCGGAGACATAAAGCTTGAGGAGACGAGGTTGCTCGAACCGGCCTACACGGATTATCCGGAAACCGACATCCTCATAGTCGAAAGCACCTACTTCGGCGTTGAGCATCCGGATAGAAAGGAGCTCGAAAAGGCGTTCGTCGAATCGATAATGGAGACGCTCGACAACAAGGGACACGTGATAATTCCGGCCTTCGCAGTCGGTAGGACTCAGGAGATTCTCATGATATTGGAGAGATACGGCATAACGCCCTACGTGGATGGAATGGGTAAGGAGGTTTCGAGCATACTCGAAAGGTATCCGGACTACATAAGGAGTGCAAAAGCTCTCAGGAGGGCTATAAAGAATGCTATTCCAGTCGAGAAGGGTAGGAGAGAGGATCTCCTTAGAGAGCCGTGCGTAATAGTTACCACCGCGGGAATGCTGAACGGCGGTCCTGCCCTCTTCTACATATCGAGGCTATATAACGACGAGAAGTCTAAGATAATGCTCACGGGCTATCAGGTGGAGGGAACGAACGGCAGGATGGCCCTCGAACAGGGGATACTTAACTTGGGCAACAGGGTGGTGAAGCTGAAGATGGGTGTCGAGCTATACGACTTCTCCGCACACGCTGATGACAAACAGCTGAAGGAGCTCGTGAGGAAGGTCGTCGATAGGGGAGCGGAGATAGTCTTTACCGTCCACGGAGAAGATACGGAAGCTTTCGCGAACTGGATAAGAGAAGAGCTCGGCGTGGAAGCTTACGCGCCAAAGAACGGAGACGTTTACGTGATCTGATTTAACCTCCAGAGATTACCCTCATAACGACTATCTCCCCTTCCTCGACGAAATCGTCCGTAGGAATTGGGATATTATCCTTAATCAAAACTACGGTTTCGGGATTTATACCCAACTCCTTCAACACCTCCGAATACCTCTTTCCCTCTTCCACTTCAAGTTCCTTCTCCTTTATGTCGAATCCTCCGACGAACTTCAGCTTAATCCTCTTCGGTGAGTATTTCTTTTGCGATTTCTCTGATATCCTTATCACCCCCCGGATTCATTGCCTCTTCCTTCAACTCTTCTAAGTTCTCCTCTATCGACTTCTCGTCCTTCATTTTTTCCTTTTCCTTTCCCTTCTCCTTGAATGACTTCCAATCGAACGTTCTCATAGTTTAAATGACCTCAAGATACATAATAAACCTTTTGAGCTTTAAAAATTATATATTAAATAGGATATTATAAAATTATTCGAACAAGTCGCTGAGCCATATCTTGTGCCTTCCCAACTTTCCTTCGAAGTTGACTGCTGTGATCTTGACGACTCCCGGCACCTTCATAGCAACACTTATCCCTATCCTCATAGCTTTCTTTACGGCATCCAAACTAACGCCGTTCACCACTATCTCGTAAACTCCCTTGACCCCATCCGGCAATTCCGAATCGACTTTTCCCTTAAGAGTGGGACAGAACCTCTCGTTCGTCGACGCCTTCAGAAACCTGTATCTCGATCCAACCTTCGATCCGGATGCCACTATCGGGAAAGGCGTTATCACCCCGTCAACACTCGATATCGCATCCACGGCAGCTTTGGCGGCAATAAAAGCTGAAGCTTGAGTTTCCGCCATTATCACGAAGTTTCCTCCCGCAATACCGTCCATGACTCCGAAGGAGTCCTCGACTATGAACTCACCCTCCATCACCGGAATCCTCCAGCACCTCCTACCACCTACTACGACCTCCTCCTCGAACCCGTCTCCGAAGAACTTTATCTTGTAACCTACTCTGAGCGTTTTTTCCGCATTCGGCAATCCGTTGAACGCGGAGGTGGTAGGATACGGCAGAACGCACTGCCCTATTCTCGCCAAAAGCTGTTTCTCAAGCTTTTCTTCGTCGGGATGGCATACCATCGCGTAAACTCCAACCCTTCCGTCCGGAGTCTCTTCGGGCTTTGCAAACCTGTCCACACCAGCTTCCGCCGGACACATTATTATTGAAGTTGCAAATCCCGTCGCCTCCTTGGCGCACTCGTATGCCGTATGGTAGTCGAAGGCGGTGATCAGAATCCTCGAAACCTTCACGTCGAAAGCTTCCGCGAACGTGTCCTCTATTACCGCCATCCGTCTTCGCTAAGGTCTATCATATATAATCGTTATTCTTTTATCTCGACACCCAAAGCGCTCAGAAACCTCTTCTTTATAGCTTCCGTCAGTAGCTTGCTCAATGCCTCTCTATCCGAAACGTCTCCGAATATTCCTAAGGGGATTTGACCGCCAGCAGCGTGTGCATGACCGCCGGCGCTTCCAACGTCTCCGAACGCCCTCCTTAGGACTTCACCTATGTTTATCCTGACGTCCTTGTTTCTCGCGGAAAGGTAAACGGTATCCTTTATGACACCGAAAACGAGGACTGTAGAAATACCTTCGAGTCTCAGTAGGAAGTCGGCCGCCTGAGGTAAGGCGTCTCTGTCGTTTATGAATCCTGCGAAGCTTATCAGGAAGCTCGAATAAATTTGCCTGTTCTTTATCGCAGTCCCCAAGACGTCGAGGGTTTCCGTGGATATTGCCGGTCCTTCCATCTTCTCTATCATCTCGTAATCGACGAAGGGGTAGAGGAAGGCCGAAGCGTAAAAATCGGCCGTTCTCGTATTTCTTTTGAAGTCGTCCGTTTCGCTCTTGATTCCGAAGAATAGGGCCGTCGCAAGAATCCTGCTCGGAACTATCTTAAGCTCTCTGAGGTATTCGGTCATTATGGTCGCCGCCGCTCCTACGTCCGTCCTTATGTCAACGTATTCCGCCTCGACGTTCTCTGCCGGATGGTGGTCTATGACTATGCTGATCTTTATGTCCTTGGGAATCGAGTTGTTGACGCCCGGTGCGGAGCAATCCACGAGAGCGAACTTCGTGTATTTCGACAGATCGACCTCATCACCTCTGAGCATCGGAATTTCGAGTAAGTTCACCATAGCCCTGTTTTCCTGATGGAGGATCTCTCCGTAGTATATTATGTCCGCCTCGACACCGAACCTCTTCGCTATTTCCCTTAAAGCGAACGCTGATGAGATTGCATCGGGATCGGGGTTGTCGTGGGTAAATATTCCAAGCCTTCCCCCCTTGGCGCTCTCCAAAACCTTTCTGAACTTCTTCAGCTTTCTGAAGGTGTCTATCTTCTTTATCGCATCTATGACCGCACTCTTCATGGCTTCTGAAGGGACTACGACGAAGTCCGCCCCTTCCTGTTCGAGCTCTTCCTTCATCTTCGAGCTCGGAGCCCTGACTATTACGAAGACATCCTTGCTGAACTTTCTTATGATCCTTATCGCATCCCTGTTCACGTCCACGTCGGAAGTGAGGAGGAGAATCACCGAAACCCTGTCGAAGTCCAAACTCTCGTATAGGCTTTCATCCCTCGCGTCACCGACTATGGCATCGTAATTCTCATCTCTGAGAATCTCCACTCTCTCCTTGGATATGTCCACTGCCAAAACCCTCTTTCCCCTTCTAACGAGCTCCCTTACGACGCTAAAACCGGTGGCACCGCAACCTATCACGACGTATTCGTGCGTGAATTTATCCTCCGCGATCTCTTCGGCCATCCCGATTCTTAGGGGCAAAACTGATATTTAAAACTATCCTAAGACATTTATGGAGCTCGGAGACATTCAAAGGAAGATAAAGGAGAAGTATTACGAGATAGACTCCAAGTCCGGAGAGCTATTTTTGCTCGCGGTGCTTTTCGAGGAGGTCGGAGAACTCGCGGAAGCCGTAAGGAAGAGGGAGATCGACGCTATAGGAGAAGAGCTAACGGACGTTCTGTTCATGGTTCTGAGCATAGCGAACCTGTTCGGACTGGAACTGGAGAAAAGGCTGGTAGAAAAATACATAAAAGGTGATCCGAGCAAGGATTGGGACCTGCCGTTATGATGATAACGATAATTAGCAAAGATTTATAAAATTTTTAGATAATACTTAACTTCGTTTATCTTTTTGATAGGATCGTTTTCCGAACGGTTTAGGTTCGAATCAGCTTACATATCCATTTTCTTTTTTGTGATATTTTCGGTTTCATTTCTTATGAGTTCGTTATGATAGAGAAACCAAAATGCTTATATATTTTCGAGTCGGACTATTGTCCGACAATGTCGGACAAACGAACCATGGACAGACCACATGTGGATGTCGGCGGGAACACCGTTGGGGGACGAGCCGTTTAGGTGAGCCGAAATGAGGAAGATCTCGATCAGACTCACGGATCAGCACTACGAAATGTTGGAGGCTCTCGTTCAGATGGGAGAATATGCGTCGGTTAGCGAGGCTATAAGGGATGCCATTCGTAAGCTCTTGGCTGAGAAGGCCAAGCTTTTGGAAAAGCAGCAGAATATGCGTCCTTACATTTAGGGGGTTGCGGTCATGAAGTCTTTCGTGGTTAAGGCTCAGGAGTTTTATCAGAAGGAGAGGGTAGAGAAGGAGATTAAAGAGTTCGAAATGCCTAAAATAGTAGTCGTCGGAGTTGGAGGATCTGGAAACAACACCATAACGAGGTTGAAGAATATAGGAGTTGATGGCGTCCTCACGATCGCCGTAAACACGGACAAACAACATTTGATGATTACGAAGGCCGATAAGAAGGTTCTGATCGGTAGGAGCATAACCAAGGGTTTGGGGGCAGGAGGTTATCCCGATATAGGTAGGAAAGCCGCAGAGATGGCGAGAGGTGTTTTCGAGCAGTTGTTGTGCGACGCTAACATGGTTTTCATCTGTGCCGGAATGGGTGGCGGAACTGGAACCGGAGCCGCCCCGGTTATAGCGGAGGTTGCGAAACAGCAGGGTGCGATAGTCATAAGCATGGCGAACATGCCGTTCTTGGTTGAGAGGGCGAGGCTTAGGAAGGCAGCAGAAGGTTTGGAGGAGTTGAGGAAGTATTCCGATACAGTAGTGGTTTTGGACAACAACAAGTTGCTCGAATACGTTCCAAACCTTCCGATTGAGCAGGCTTTCAGCGTGATGGATCAGCTGATCGCCGAGACTATAAAGGGGATTACGGACACTATCACGAGACCCTCTCTAATGAACATAGACTTTGCGGACGTTAAGGCCGTCATGGAAAACGGAGGAGTTGCTGTAATGCTCGTAGGCGAATCGAAGTCTCAGTCGAAGGCTAAGGATGTCGTTAGGGACTGCCTCAACCATCCCCTGCTTGAGGTGGACTTCAGGGGAGCGAAGGGTGCTTTGATCCACATCTCCGGCGGAACCGATCTGACTATAAAGGAGGCGGAGGAGATAGTTAGGGAGCTAACGTTCGAGATAGACGTGAACGCGAACGTTATATGGGGTGCGAGGATAGAAGATGAGTTGGAGGGAATGGTCAGGGTAATGGCCATAATGACTGGCGTTAAGTCCCCGAATCTGCTTTCAAGATACGAACCGGACGGGGAAATTCCTCGGAGGAACGAATCGTTCGAAAGCATAAGGAGGAAGTGCGGTATCGATAGAATAAGGTAAAACTACTCTATTTTTTCTCCCCTCGAATATACCACCGCTCTCCCCTTCGCTATCAACTCTTCCCCCCTCAACACCCTTATTTCGTAGAACGATATTCTCCTCCCCATCTTCGTCAACTTCGCCTCTCCTATAAGCTCCTCCCCAACAAAAGCTGGGCTTAGGAAGTCCATATCTATCGATATCGCGAACCTCTTGATCCCGTCCGCGTTTGCGGCCAATCCCAAGGCGAAATCTGCCAACGCAATCAAAAATCCGCCGTGAGCGAACCCGTGGAAGTTCGTGAACTCTTCCCTAACAACGCCCTTCACCCTCGCAAATCCCGGCTCGAACTCCACGACCTCCGCACCCAAAAACTTCCTGAACCCGTCGTTGAGCAGATACTCTTGCATACTCTTCTATCGTGCGGAAGATTTTTAGATTTTGCCAAGCCTTCTCAGTTCATGCTCGCATACGGTAGATTTATCGCAAAAGGAGAGGTGTTCGAAGGTTACTTCGAGGTCGAAAACGGAGTAGTAAATTTCGAGGGGTTGAGGTTCGAGAGAGTTAAGTTTCTGCCTCCGGTGAGGCCGGAGAAGATAGTCTGCGTTGGTCTGAACTACATAGATCACGCGAGGGAGTTGAACATGGAGATTCCAGAGGAGCCCATAATATTCCTAAAGCCTCCCTCCGCGTTGATAGGGCACGAGGACATCATAGAACTACCCAAGCAGTCGAAGAGAGTGGATTACGAAGGGGAGCTCGCTGTGGTTGTAGGAAGGAGGTGTAGGAACGTTTGTAGGGAGGATGCTTTGGAATACATCTTGGGATACACTTGCTTCAACGACGTTACCGCGAGGGATCTGCAGAAGAAGGACGGACAGTGGACCCGCTCGAAATCGTTCGACACCTTCGCACCCATCGGGCCTTACGTGGCGTGCTTCAGGGACTGGAGAAATCTTAGGATTCGGACGAGGTTGAACGGTAAATTGGTTCAGGATTCGACTACCTCCAACCTCATATTCGACGTCCCGACGCTTTTGGAGTTCGTTTCCTCTATAATGACCCTGAAGCCGGGGGACGTAATAGCTACTGGCACTCCCGCCGGGGTGGGCGAGCTCAGAAAGGGGGATGTGGTGGAGGTGGAAGTGGGGGGAATAGGTGTCTTGAGGAATTACGTTGGATAATTATTTTAACCAAGCGGAGGAGCTCGAATCCATGATCGAAAAGGAATACAACGCCCGGGAAGTGGAGGAGAAGTGGGTCGAGCTCTGGAAGGAGGACATGTATTACTTCGACTGGAACTCCGAAAAGCCCCACTACATAATAGACACTCCCCCTCCCTACCCGACCGGCTCCTTCCACATAGGTAACACGCTCAACTGGTGCTACATCGACTTCATAGCGAGGTTCAAGAGGATGAAGGGTTATGAGGTTATGTTCCCTCAGGGCTGGGACTGCCACGGTTTACCTACCGAAGTCAAGGTGGAGGAAATACATGGAATAAGCAAGAACGACGTTCCGAGAGAGGAGTTCAGAAGGCTTTGCGTCGAGTTCACGAAGAAGAACATAGAGAGGATGAAGAAGGCGATGAAGAGATTGGGATTCAGCATTGACTGGAGCAAGGAATACGTGACGATGTATCCGGAATACTACCGCAAGACGCAGATCTCTTTCGTTAGGATGTTCGAGAGGGGACTGATCTATAAGGGTTATCATCCCGTCGTGTTCTGTCCGAGATGCCAGACGACGATTGCCTTGGCCGAGATAGAATACGTCAAGGGCAAGACGAAGCTGAACTACATAAGGTTCGGAGACGGAGAAGATTCGGTCGTGATAGCCACCACGAGACCCGAATTAATTCCAGCATGCGTGGCAATCGCCGTTCATCCGGAAGACGAGAGATACGGCCATCTGATCGGGAAGAAGGTTAAGGTGCCCATCACGAATCACGAGGTTGAGATTATAGCCGATGAAGACGTCGATCCGGAATTTGGAACAGGCATAGTGATGATATGCACTTTCGGAGACAAGCAGGACGTAAAGTGGTGGAAGAAGCATAATCTTCCGTTGAGAGCCATACTTAATAAGGACGGAAGGCTGAACGAGTTGGCCGGGAAGTATAAGGGCTTGACCACGAGGGAGGCGAGGGAGAAGATTTTGGAGGATCTGGCGAGGGAGGGTAGGCTGATAAAGCAGGAGGTAATCGATCAGAACGTCGGAGTTTGCTGGAGGTGCAAGACACCCGTTGAGATCGTGGTGGAGGATCAGTGGTTCGTTAAGGTGGACAAGGACAGAATACTCGAGGAGGCGAGAAAGATAAAGTGGGTTCCGGAGCACATGTTCTCCCGTTTGGAAAGCTGGGTTGAGGGGATGGAGTGGGACTGGGTCATAAGCAGGCAGAGGATTTTCGCAACTCCGATTCCCGTCTGGTATTGCAAGAAGTGCGGAGAGATAATCGTTGCCAAGGAGGAGTGGTTGCCCGCAGATCCTACGAAGGACAAGCCAAAGGAACCTTGCCCCAAATGCGGAAGCACGGAGTTCGAAGGGGAAAAGGATGTGCTCGACACTTGGATGGATTCGTCCATAACCCCTCTCGCAATAACGGGATGGCCGGATGACTGGAAGGAGAAAGACTATCCCGTGAGTTTGAGACCTCAGGGGCACGACATAATAAGGACTTGGGCGTTCTACACGATTCTGAGGTCTTTGGCTCTGGTGGGGAGAATTCCTTGGAAGGAGATCGTAATAAACGGAATGGTTTTGGGAGAGGACGGAAGGAAGATGAGCAAGAGCTTGGGAAACGTCGTAGAGCCGGACGAGGTGATAGAGAAATACGGGGCGGACGCTCTGAGGCAGTGGGCGGCGAGCGGTGTGGTTGGAGATGATGTGGCTTTCAGCTGGAAGGAGATAGTAGCCGCATCGAGGTTCCAGCAGAAGTTCTGGAGCATTCTGAGGTTCACGCTCCTCCACTTAAATGAAAAACCCGAATGCGATGCTGAGCTTTTGAGGGACGCGGACGTCTGGATTCTGTCCAAGCTGATGAGACTCGTGAAGGAAGTGAACGAGCACATGGAGAACTACAGATTCGCCGAAGCTCTCAAGGCTATAAGGAGCTTCGCTTGGTATGAATACGCGGACAACTACTTGGAGATAGTTAAGAACAGGCTTTATTCCGGCAACGAAGATGAAAAGAAGCCAGCTAAATTCGTTCTTTACACGGCGATGAGCGTTCTTACGAGGTTGCTCGCACCTTTCACGCCGTTCTTGGCGGAGGAGTGCTGGCAGAGGTTGCACGAGGGGATAGGGGAGAATGTGGAAAGCGTTCACCTGCAGAGGTATCCCGAAATCGAAGAGATACTCAACGTCCTATCAAAGAAATACGAGGAATTCGCTAAGGCCAAGGACTGGGAGGAGATAGTCGAAGTTTGCGGTGAAGTGGAGAGTAGGGGGGAGTTGATAAAGGAGATCGTCTCCGCAATCAGGAGGTTCAAACACGACAGGGGAATGGCTTTGAACGCTCCTCTGAAGAAGGTTTTGATATACACGCCAATGGACGTGGATACGAGGGACATAGCCGGGGCGATAAACGCGGAGGTTGAAAGGGTTGAGGAGATGCCGGAGATAGAGGTTAGAATCAAGGAAATAAAGCCCAAGTTCAACGTTTTGGGCCCGATGTTCAGGGAGAAGATTAAGGATATCGTGAGGGCGGTTCAAAGCTTGTCGGACGAGGATAAGCTGAGATTTGCGGAGGTGGGTAGAATAGAGGTGGAGGTCAACGGGGAGAAGGTGGAGTTAAAGAAGGAGTGGTTCGACATCGAGATAGAGAAGGTCGTCGGTGGAGAGGGCGTGGAGGTAATAGAGACTGAGAATTCGGTGATAATAATCGAGAGTTCCGAGTAACTGATTTAAAATCTTTATTACGAACTTAAACGGATGATCACCGCGATAAGGGGAGTGAGGTGTTACGGAATAAAGGAGGGAAGAAACGGACTGGGTGTGGTCGTTTGCAGTGGGAAGGTGGCTGGGGTTTTTACGGAAAACAGGTTTAAAGCCGCGCCCGTTCTCGTAACTCAGGAACACGTGAAGGGGGGAGAAATTGAAGGAATAATAGTGAACAGTGGTAACGCGAACGCCTTCACGGGAGAGAGGGGAATTGAAAACGCGAGGAGAATGGCCGAGCTTTTAGCGAAAAAATTGGAAGTGGACGTTCGGAAGATAGCAGTAGCTTCGACAGGAGTCATAGGAGTTCAGCTCGACATGGAGTGGATAGAAAGCAGATTCGAAGTCGTATTCTCGAAACTGGGAACTGGCGAAAAACATTCTTTAAGCTTCGCGAGAGCTATAATGACGACGGACTCATTTCCAAAGCAGAGCGTCGTAAGAACGGATGATTTTACGATTGCCGGAGTAGCGAAGGGGGCGGGGATGATTGCTCCGAACATGGCGACTATGCTCGCGTTCATTTTCACCGACGCGGATTTTGGAGTTAAAGATTTGAACGAAATGCTTAGAAACGCCGTAAACAGATCTTTTAACGTAACGGTGGTCGACGGCGATACTTCGACGAACGACATGGTTCTGCTCGTTTCCACGGGAGAGAAAGTCGTAGATAGGAACATCTTTGAGAGGAAACTTACGGATTTGTGCATTGATCTCGCGAAGATGATCGCAAGGGATGGTGAAGGTGCGACGAAGTTGATGGAGGTTAGGATTCGGGGTGCAAAGAGCGATGAGGAGGCATTCAAAGCTTCCAAAGTCGTCGCTTCTTCCTTACTTGTGAAGACGGCAGTCTTCGGAAACGATCCGAACTGGGGTAGGATAATAGCGGCGTTGGGATACTCGGGTGTCGAAGTTAGCGAGAAGTTGGATCTCTCTCTGGAGGGATTCAGGAATGGCAAAAGTGTAGGGAGGGTCGAGCTCGTTAAGAATGGTAAGTCGACTATGGAGGAAGATGTTGCGAGGAAGATAATGGAGAACAGCGATGAGATCGTATTCGAAATAAATCTGAAGGTTGGAGATGGAAGAGGATACGCGTTCGGATGCGACTTAAGTTACGAATACGTAAGGATAAATTCGGAATACACAACTTAGCGGGCCGGGAGGGATTTGAACCCCCGACCGCGGGATTAAGAGGCGGTTTGATCGATTATAAGAAGCTCAGAAAAGAATTCATCGAATGGCTTGAGATGCGTATAGATAAGGAGACTGTAAAAAAATACGTATATCATCTCGATAGATTCCTAACCAAGCCTATTACTTCACCAACCGATGTAACTAACATCATCAAGAACATCGATAAGAGAGGAGTTAGAAGATGGTTTATTAACGCTTTTAGAAACCTCCTTAAGTTCCTCGAATACGAAAAGGGATGGGATGAAACAATCATTAACAAATACCGCAAAGTTGCCAAAACTGAAAAATCAGGAGTTAGGGAGGTTTTCATTACATCTGAAGAGCTAATCGAAGCATACAACAACATCCTTCCGAAATACAGAACCCTTTTCAAGCTTTTAGTTTATTCAGGAATGCGTTTAGATCAAGCTTGTGAGATGTTGGCCACGTTTGAACATGAAAAGCTCGTCATCAAGGATGATCTCGGTTTAGCTCGTTATCCTGTCGCATCAATAAGCAAAGGGTATAAAAGGGCTTATTGGGCATACATGCCATTAAGCTTTGCAAAAGAGCTTGATCAAATTTACATCAACTACGGAACCGCTAAAAAGGCAGTGTATTATAAACGAGTTTCGGCTCTTAGCATTCGCAAATGGCATTTGAACTTCATGATTGAAAATGGAATCCCTGAAAGTGTGGCAGATTTCATACAGGGCAGAGCATCGGTAACTGTTGGATCCACGCACTACCTGAACAAAACTAAACAAGCAGACCAGTTTTACTCAAAGGTTGTGGATAAATTCCCTATCTAATTTCATGAGTATTAAATATAAAATCAATCTACCCCTATTTTTCAATCTCCTCCCTCATCCGAGATCGAACCAAATCGAAGACGGAGCAAACTCCTTTTCGTCCTCCTCATAGCGGTGTTACCAATCGGATGACTTTTGCATCATCGCCACTTTGAATTTCGCAACCACACAATTTTACAAAAGCGATGAATAAAAACAAAAATGATTTAACTGATAAGAGCATTATCATCTTTATGGTTAGTTTTCTTTTCGATTATGCAACCGAGTTGGCTAACGCATTAAAGGGTAAGACTTTGGGAGAGGTAGCGAAAGAGAATAATTGCAAGGTTGAGGATATACTCTTCACGATTTCAGCGCTTAAACGGATGGGTGTTATTAAGGATGTTAGAATTGTTTTTATAAAATAATTTTATTTTTGTAAATCGATTTGCTTTTCGAGTTGGTTATTTTTTTACCTTTATGTTTTACTTTTACAAATGAATATTCTATAATATTTCCTTCAAACTAAACAATATAATTATGCGAAAAACAATTGTGAAATTTAAACATTAACAATTGCATATTTAGAGCCAAGATCCTCAACTTTGCTAATCTTTAGCATACATTTACAGGGTAGAAGAAAAGCGAATATAAGCTTTCTTTCGGCTTAAAAACCGATCTGCATTGAGATCAAAGCCACGATTAGATAGCTTCTTTTGGCTGAAAAACGCTTATCCTTGCTTTTCTCTACACCTGTATAGTAAATCAAGAATGGTTAAAAAATCCATTATTATAATTAGCGGAAAAGAAAAAGTAGTTAATCCATATGCCTAACCTTCCTCAGGATTCTTAACGGAGCGTTGAACTTCTTACCGTTCCACTCAAAAATACCCATACGGTAGCCGTTCGGAAAGTAAACCTTAGCGATGAGCTTCACCTTAGTTTTGAACGGAATTTGTCCGTATTTGCACCAGTAAATGCGTTCTTCGTTACAAAATATGATTTTAACCTCCTTATACTTACTCACGCTATCACCTTCAAGCTATCAACGATTCTGCTATACCATTCATCAGCTTGCTTGGTTTTGTTCAAGAAATGTGATCAGAGAACATCGAAAACTGTCAACTCTTCCGATTTTTCTTCCATTTTTCTAACTCTCCGCTCGATCTCTCGATTTACTCTCTCATCCTCTCTCCGCATTGCAAACCAAACGAGTTCTTTTAAGCTAAGCTTTTCAACACCTTCCTCATCGATTTTCTTTGCGATCTCATTAAGCTTATTTTCCTCCTTTTCCTTTTCCCTGATTAACTCATCAAGATCGTCTAAGAGTAAACGGCGAATTGTCATGGGTGAAACGTAGGTTTTGAATTTCCTGAAAATTAACCTCGTGATTTTGTGGTAACCGTAACCTTCCTCTTCCCTCAACCGTTTGATCTCCTTGAGAACCTCGAGCGGAAGATCATCGACCTTCCACCTTCTTAACTTCGATTCTTCCGAATCGAAGAGTAACTTAAGCCTGTTCAGGTCAATGGGATAGTTTAAGAACTTCTCGATGACAAATTCGATTTCCTCAGCAGTTAGTCCTTCATCAGCTAATAAGAACGGGAGAACCATCGTCATGCTGTGCTTAACTTCCAAAAACCGCAACCTTCTATCGAACATCGAAAACCACCTCCTTAAACCTTTTCCATAGTTCAGGCGGTTCCAACCCAGCACATTCTGCAACTTTGTCGATCAAAACTGCATCGATTAGGGCTGGAATGTGTTGACAATTGCATACATAGAAAAACAAGCTTTCCAAAGGTATTTTTCCGAATTCTCTCGCAAATTTTTCGTAAACGTTTTGATCGTTCTTCTCCTCGATTGCCAAGATGAAATCTTGCTCGACACGTCCGACTTTGTGTAACGATTCAAGTAGTGTAGTATCGTAGCGCTTTTTAAACCTTAAAACCTCAGCCGGATCCATCAAGTTGAAGAATTTCCATAAGAGTTTTGGTTCAGCCCAAAAACCGTATTCTTCGTAAATTGTATACGATATCTTCCCTACCCTCTCAATCCCCTTTCTGCGAAGTTCTAACGCCTTCCTCAAAGCCCATGTAGGTAAGGTCAGAACGCTAATCACACCCCAATACCTGCGAACTTCGAACAATGAAATACCAAACAGGTTTCTAATGTAATTGTTAACATCCCATGGAAACAATCCGAAATTCAACCCCTTTTTCCAAAACATTCGGATTAAGGTTCGTCGTTCTTTAGAGCTTAATCTGTTTACGAACCACTCTTTTATACCCTTCCTGAGTATGTTTCTTTCTCTTCTCCAAATTTTTGAAAAATAGAAACGATCAACCACTATTCCTTTCATGAAATTCTCCCTCTTATGAACTCCTTCATTAAATCTTTCAGCTCCTCGAAAAAGCTGATTGATAGCGTTCCATTGTCTTCGAGCATGAATTCGAAGGTTAAGGAGAGAGGAGTTTCAACAATTCTAAGCTTTTTAGCACTTTCTTGAAATCTAATGATCATGTCTTCGTTCATTCTCGCGTTATCAATGCTTAGAAACGCATTGTTCAATTCGATCTCTCTTAGCACTTTTGTTCGGCTTTCCTCTTCTTCGTGCTCCTTTATTCTCTTAACCAAGTTTAGAAAGTGCTCCACGAGAAATCTCATCGTCTCCGTGTCGTTCCTCTTCCCCAAGAACGTCTTTATCTCTTTCCACTTCCTAACAGTCTCCTCATCCAACTCCACATACAAATTCACGCTCACACCTCCTCCACCTTTTTCTCCTCTCCCTTCGGAGAGGAGCTTGAGGTAGAAACTCAGGACAAATTTTTGCATGCGTGCAGTTCACCACGCAAAGCCAAACCGAACAATAGAGCTTCCCATCTTCGAGTAAACCGTTAGAGGGAGAACGCTGGCACGAATTTAAGCAGTTGTAACAGCTGATTTTCCCTTTCATTACCTCATCACCTCCAAAATGAAATTTCCAACGATAAAATCCTTAAATTCATCGTATCCTCCGACGAAAACCGGATCAAGTCTTTCAAAATTGTAGAATTTGGCTGATGGAAATTTAGAGTTTAACGGAACATCGTAAACGGTAATCTCATCGATTTCATCATCAACAAAGGTAACGAGTAAAGGGACGTTCAGTCTTCTCGCAACTTTCTTTAACGTAACAAGCTGATACGTTGGGACAAAATGTTTGGCTGAATGCTTTTCCTCGATCACGCATCTAAGCAATCTTCCAGCTTCAATGATATAGTCAATGTTCGTAATAACTAAACCCTCCGGAATCTGGAACCCCTTAAGAGCCTTTCCAATAGCATTATGAAAAATCGCTCCACAAAATGGACATCTCAAGAAGAATCACCTCCCAACAATCTCCTCCGGTTATAATCTATGAAGTATTGGGTTCTTTCGGGTTTGTAGTTCTCAGCATGCTTAAAGACGGCATGAATCTGTTCATCTGTAAACCCCTCTTCAATCATGAGCAGAATTAGATGGACACGCGCCATGTGCTCGTTCTTGTGTCTTCTTGCAATTTCAGGATCAGCCGTCAATCTCCCGTATTTCTTCAGCGCTTGGGCATATTTCTGAATTCTTTCAAGCTTCCATCTCGATCCTAAAGTTCTCTTCTTTCTCGGCTTGGCCTTCCAAAATAGTTCGAGCTTTTTCTTTTCTCTTTTTCTCTCTGATATTATCCTTTCAACCTCCTCAAGAATTTCCCTGATCTGATCTTTTGAAGGAGTCCAAATTATGTAACCTTGCCAATCCTCGATTTCAACAGGCTTTGGGAACTTGACTATCTTGATCTCGACATCCTCGACAGGAATCTTGAAAGCTCTTGTCTTCTCGTTGATGCTGAAGAATTCCCTTATTGCATGTCTCTTGGCTTTGAATCCCGCCGTTCCAATATCCAAGCCATCAAAACCGGCACAATAACCAATTAAGTTAAATATAGCCTCCTTAAACAGCCTTACATTAAACCCTTCAGGTAGTTCAGCCGGAAGCTCGATAGTTGGATCAACTATAACATGGAAGTGAAAACTCCTATTTCCTGAATAACCCATCGTATAATCGATTTCGAGAGTTTCAAGCGCTGATCTTATCCACTTGCTCTTTTTGATCAATTCGGTCTTATCTTCGATGTCCGGCTCGATGACGATCTCAGTCGGGAGGATTTCTCTTCTAAGAAGAGGAGCATACAGAATGACGTTGGGAATGTTCCATCCATCCGTCCATTCTGTGTTGAGCTCGTTCTTGAATCCAGCACCATTGAAGACGAAGTGGAACGGCTGAAACATCAAACCCTTGATTATGTATAGATCCCTTAGAGGATGCACCCAAGTTTTAAGGTGATGCTCCTTACCCCTCCACCATTTTTCGATGCGATCTCCATATTTCATCTCAAGCGCTTTTGAGAATGTAACCTCTTCAGCCTTATAGACTTGGAACACTCGTCACCACCTCCCTCTCAAGGAAGGACTTAAAACCGAGAAGAGGAGCTATGAAAACGGCCTTTCGTGCTCTTGTCACGCCAACGTAAAAGACTCTGAGCTCAGCATCTCTGAAACCGTTTCTTATAGCTGAATCGATTGTTGAGGTTATTGCATCAGCCAAAATGATGATATCAGCTTCCTTTCCTTTCGATGCGTGGATTGTATCGATGTAGAGGTTAATCTGTTCAAAACTGATAGGATGCCATGCTTTTTTGAGCAATTCCTTAGTTTTCTTCCTCCTCACTTTGAACAAATCCACCAGCGGGGAGACTGACCTTATAGCACTCATCAACTCGATTGGAATTGACCCCTCGTTCTTCAAGGTCTTGATAAGATCCTCTCGATAATCCTCGGGAATGATTTCAGGATTTGCATGTTCAACGAGGAATATCCATTCATCTATGCTCAGGTTTTGCCCGTTCCTGATCTTCGCTATAATGTTCCAAGCCGTCACGAGCTCCTTGTCCCAAATACTATATCCTTTCAGCTTTCTAAATGGAATGGCATGCTCAAGGAGAATTGATTCAGCCAAATAAACCATATGATTTGTCCTAAATAGTAGAAACACGGTTAAGTTTGGATACTTCTTCGCCAATGCTACTGCGAGCTTAGTTATCTCTTCAAGCGTGATTGGTTCGAATACTTTGACAACACCTCCATTTCGTCTTGTTTCTATCTTCTTAGCCTTTCTTACCTCGACTTGAGTGATTATCTCCTGTGCAAATTCCCAAATTCTTGAGGGAAGTCTATAAGTTTTCGATAAAATCACCTCTTCTCCTTTAAGATTTAGGAAAAACTCAGGTTTTGCACCTTTCCAACCGTATATAGCTTGGTCATCGTCTCCTGCCAAGTAAACCCGTTCCAACCCTGAAATTATTTCCTTCAGAATCTCGAACTCTAAACGGTTGAAGTCCTGCACCTCGTCGAAGAAACCAATCTTCGCATCGATCTGTGGTTTTAGCTCATAGAATTCAATGAGTATGTCGTTGTAATCGAAGAGTTCGAGCTCGTTCTTAAATCTTAGCCAAGCCTCTATTATCTCTCCGTATTCAGGAAAGAGGGCATAAAGTTCTTCAAGGCATTTCTCCACATCACGGTGTTTCGAATAGAACTCTCCAATAACCGCACTCCACGCTGTGAATGCTCTGTTTCCGAGGAGATCGGAAGCGCCAACGTGATCGCCCTTATCAAACGGAATTCCCATCTCCCTACAGAATTCGGCTTGAACTCCTTCAACGAAACCGATCTTTTGCAACTTCCGAATCTGCTCACTCGTGTAAATTCCTTCTCTTATGAGCACCTTCAAAGCCAAGCCATGTAGCGTTCTGAAGAAGGGAGCGGATTTTGCACCTCTTCGGATGTTCAACCTTTCGCAGACTTCATCTATCGCTGAATTGGAAAAGCTGACGAAGATGACGTCCTTGAGCGTAACATCCGAGCTTTTAAGCTCCTCGTTGAGAAGATTAATTAAGGTGCTTGTTTTTCCTGTTCCCGGCGCTCCAAAAACTTTTATGACTTCAGCCATGTGTATCACCATCCTTATTTAAGAGCTCGGAAAGATCCCAATCTTCGATCTCAATCTCCTCAGAATCCTGAGAATCGGGAGGTTCAGACTCATCTGCGGTTTTACTCTCTTGCTCGTCCTCTTTCGATTCGGAATTAACAGTTCGCTTAAGTGCTTGGAAAAGATCGTCTTCGGTGAGAATCTCTGGAGCCCAGTCATCACCATCCCTCTTGAGAATAGATTGAATCGCTTGAAGATTGAACATCCAGAAATACCGCCGATCCTTATTGTCCTTGCCAAGTCTGAGTCTTTTGGAAGCTCGTCGAGGATCTGCCAAAATTCTTCTTACAGCACGAGCAACCTTTTCCTTTCTTTCGTGAATTCCTTCCTCTTCAAGGAGCTCCCGAAAGAGTTCGGAATCGATGTATATGATTCCGTCTTCTACGAAAAATCCTCTCTTCGGCGGAACTTTTCCCTCTTTGAGGAGTTTAAGATCGTAGAATCTTCGTTTCGTCGTAATAATCTCTATAACCGTCTCCTCGATTGCAGTTTCAGGATCGAATGCTTCATGGATAACTTCTGCCTTATCGATCCACTCCTGATAAACCTTTAGTGCGGATTCCTCATCGAAAGGAGGGTTCGGTGGGAGATAATAGCACTTTAAATAAATTTCATTAAATAATGCTATATTTATTTTAGTTCCTTCTTTAGACTGCTTGAACAGTTTCTTCAACGGGATTATCTCTCGCCTTCCTGCAACCTTAACATCGAGCTCAGAGGTTGAATGGAATAGAAGAACTGATTCAGTATCCATAATCAGTCGATCGGCGGGAGATAAGCTTTCGGCGCATGATTCTTCATCACAGAATCCTAAGCTCCTAACAAAATCGCAGGTGAACTTTGGAACATCGAGAACTTCAAGGATATCCTCGGGAGAAAGCTCCACATTGTGCGCATGCATGAAAGTCTTCACGATAGCGTTGCGTTGGGATTCCGTTAACCCTCTTCTCTTCGCCCATGCGATTATTACCTTCAAAGCCTCCTTAGTCGGGTGATTTCTCGCTCTTCTCACACATACGGGCTCAAATCGGGAATTGAGGAGATTGTCCCGTCTGTCCCATGTGTCCCATGCGTCCTTCGTGTCCTTCGTGTCCCGTGATTTTGAACTATTAGAATTGGTTATATAACCATAGGACTCATGGGACATAGAGGACATCACCTCCTACAAAAGGACAAACCACAGGTTTACAATCTGTTGGAAAATCTTCATTAAAAATACAGTTTTTCATGTTGGTTTGATCTCTGACCATGAACGGACACGACTCAGAAAAGCTTTTAAAATCTGAGATGCTTCTCATTTTTGAGATACTTATGACCGTCGCCCTTTGAGTGCTTGCAACCATTTTTAATCACCTCCCTCTAAAATACCCAGCCTTTCAGCGTAAGCATCAATAGCACGCCTGATGACTTCAGAATCGCTTGAAAGACCAATCTTATCTTTTATTTTTCTGATTTTGTCGATGTAATTCGGTGTTAGTGTTATCGTTTTTTGGCGAACATTTTTTGGTGGCATAACAGTTATTTGACTTTAAAGTATATATAACTTTAGGTAACTTACTCCTGAAAAAAGTTATATACTTTTATCAGTGACTAAGTTATATGACTAAAGGGAAAAGAATTGAATCACCTATTAGAGAGGGATTAATCTCAAAAATCTATTCGATAGCTTATGGTGAACCAACAACAGGATATCAGATTGCTAAGCGGTTGAATACTCCGCATGTAAACAAAGTATACACGCTCATAAAACAATATAATGAATTGTTTGATACTAAATTAATCAAAGAGGGAGGGAGAGAGAGTAAAATTATTAAAGGTAAAGCGGATATTCTTTTAAGAGAAATTGAAAAAGAGTTAAGCACTATTGGCGAATCGTTGGAGGATGAAGAAAGAAAGAAACTTCTTGATTTTCTCGACACAACATTTAGGAAATTTGTAAAAGTAGCTAACCAAAATCAAATTTGGAATGTAGTTGACTTATTTTACAATGTTGTTTATGGATTCTGTTCAATGAGGTTGTTTTACGACGATTTTCTAAAAAGTGATGAGTTTAAGGAGCAATTCAAAGATACTCCCAAACACGTTGTGGAGGAATTCTTCAAATGTATTAAGGAATCACTAAAAGAAGGTTTTGGTGAACATGTAGAAGAAGCAGTGAGATTTGGTGAAGAGAACAAAATGCTTGTTAGAAAGCTTCTAAAAATCGCTAAACCGCATCCATTATTAGTAGGATTCCACACAGCATCACCGTTCATATTTGACTTGACAAGTAGATTTTGTGAGGTTCTATTTTCTATTAAAAATACAAAAAAATAATTTATAAACTCTCTTTCTCCAACAGCCTTGAAAATTCGGTTAACCAAAACCACAAAAATTAAAATAATGCAAAAATTACCGATTCACCATGCTAAACCGTAGCAAACCGCTATATTATTTCATTAATATTATCGATACTATCAACTACCTGCACCAAACCGGAACCCTTATTTTTATCTCTACGTATAGATGAATTATGCCGAAGCGAGGGACGACTAAGACGAAACTCACCCTGTGGGTTGATCGCCATTTGATCGAGCGTGCTAAGGCATTAGGGTTCAATCTATCGGCTTTTCTTGAATCTGAGCTTGCTAAGGCTATTGTTTTGGCTGAGAGGGGGATATACACTCCTTTAGGCACGGGCCGGGAGGGATTTGAACCCCCGACCGCGGGATTAAGAGTCCCGCGCTCTACCTGGCTAAGCTACCGGCCCAGACGACAAGACCCTTGAGCACGTTAGGGTTTATGAGCTTTATGGTGTTCACCGGAACACCTTTATTCATTCGCAACGGAGGTATTTCGGATGCTAAGAGAGGTTGAGAAGATCAAAGAAGATTTCAAAAGCGTTAACCCGAAATTCGTCGAGAGATACGAGAAAATAGATGACTCCGACGAGTTCTACCTGTTCATGGCAAAACCGCTCAGGTGTAGCTTTAGAGTGAACACGCTGAAAGCGAGAGTCGAGGATGTCGTCGAAAGCCTTAACGATAGGTTCGAGCTTGAACCGGTTCCTTGGTGTAGGGAGGGTTTCTTCGTCAATGCGGAAAGCGTGGGAGGGACGATAGAACACATGATAGGTCTGATATTCTCTCAAGAAGCTTCAGCCATGATTCCTGCCATAGCTTTGGACGTAAAGCCGGGAATGCTCGTTTTGGATATGTGCGCATCTCCGGGTGGAAAAACTACTCAGATAGCACAATACATGCAAAATGAAGGATGCATTATTGCAAACGACGTGAAATACGACAGGCTCAACATCCTAATATCCAACCTTCAGAGGTGCGGAGTGACGATAGCGAGGGTTACGATGAAGGACGGCAGGTTCTTCAAGAGATTTTCCGACAGATTTGACAGAGTTCTCATAGACGCTCCCTGTAGCAATGTCGGGATGATAAGGAAGAATTTCAAGTATCTGAAGCTGTGGTCACTTAAGGAAGTGGTGTCCCTTTCGAGATTGCAGAAGGAACTCGTTATGGCCGGATATAAGGCATTAAAGCCGGGAGGTGTTTTGGTTTACGCGACGTGCACTCTCGATCCGCTTGAAAACGAAGAGGTAATCGATCATCTGCTGTCGAACACGGATGCCGAGATAGTGGAAATAGATCTGCCCGTCAGAAGGCACAGACCCATTACGAAGTTCGAGGGAAGAGAATACAGTAAAGAAGTGCTCAAGTGCCTCAGAATTCATCCCCAAGACAACGATACGGAAGGGTTCTTCGTAGCCAAAATATTAAAACCCTCGTGAGGTGATGGATATTAAGGAGAGGATCGCCAAGCTTTTGGAAAGGCAGTTCGGTGTAGACAGGAAAGAATTCCTAAGTCTGGGCTTGGAATTCGAGGAAAGGGGTAAGAAAAGAATATACGCCTTTAAGAATTGCGGAATCGAAGTTTCCACGTATCACTACGGACTATACTTCGGAACTATCGAGAAGGAAGGAATAAGGCTTTCCATCGAAGGATCCTTTATCGTCGGAAGGCTCGCCAAGAAAAACGTGATAGAGGTCGACGACGAAACTGCAAAGAAGTGGATGAGCGGGGAGGATTTGGTGTTACCGGTTAGAGGTTACGTCATACTGAAGTGGAGAAAGTTCTTTTTGGGTTGCGGGAAGGGAAACGGAAAAATCGTGAAAAATTACGTTCCAAAAGAAAGAAGAATTAATCCACGAGATCTCTAACCGTTGCGATCGGCGGAGGTTCTCTCTTATGCCTGCTCTTTTCGACCATCTCCAAAACCCTTCTGACCTCCTCCTCGCTGACGTCGAACCTCCTCGGAATCTCTTCAGGCTTAACTCCTTTCTCAAGTGCTTTGAGAATCGTGTCGAGTTTCACGTAGGTAATCCCCAATTCCCCTTCATCCGTCTGCCCCACCCACAGCCCGGCCGACGGAGCCTTCTCTATGATCCTCTTAGGAACTCCTAAGAACTTCGCGAGTTCGAAAACTTCGGTTTTGTAGAGGTCTCCAATCGGCAAGAAATCGACTCCTCCGTCCCCATACTTCGTGTTTCCGCAGAATGTGAACTTTCCGTTCCTCTCCACGAGCAAGTTGTGATGTGGTGGGACATCCGGACACCACACTATCCCCTTGTAGTGAACCTTCGAAACGCTCGAAGGATAGATCGAAGTCGTTCTTACGTTCTTAGCTATCGTTACGACGAACGACCTCCTACTTCTTATGATCTTTCCGTTGTATTCGGTGGTTTTTGGAGGTCTGACGGATATGGTCGCGTGCATTCCGAGCTTTGCACACAACTCAACGATGTTCAACGCAAGGTTGTATGATATAGTCTGATAGTTCTGGTATCCCCAACCGTCGCTGTCCATCAAACCCCTGTAAACCCATATCAGCTTCTTGGGTGGCAGCTTCAGAACCCATCTAGGAATTCTCTTCTCTTCAGCCCTACTTCCGCACTGCCTGAATATTCGGTGAAGAACCTTTGAATTGACTCTGACAAAATTTCTGTAGGCTCTGTATCTTATCTCCAAGTTTTCTAAGGTTTCTATCAGCTTATCCCTCGCCTTATCGTGCTCCAGAATGGCAAAATAAACGCTGTGAGCTTTGTATGTAACCGGCTTACGTTCGCCATCTGCCGGAGCAAACCTTCCCCTCTCGTCTCTATTTTTAATCCACTCTTCCCTGTCCTCTACCTTTATCGAAGATTTCACGTCGTAAGTCGAGCAAGTTCCGTCTCCTATGTAAAGACCCATGAGATATAGGAACGGTTCAATCGGCATGTTTTCGGGTAGCACATTGGTGTTGTGGTAGAGATCTCTCTGAAACTCCGTCGTGTTGAAGTAATCCATATCCATGATCCCGTCCCAAGGTGTGGGAATCGGGAGGCTGAACTTCTTATTCAAAAACTCTTCAGCCTGAACGAACTTCAATCCATTCTTTACGATGAGCATTCTATGATTTGGAGTAACGAGCAGATCCGTCCTCTTACCCCTTATGTGGATCATCTCACCCTCGTATTCGAAAGTGTAAACGGCTTTAACCGGAACCTCCTCAACCTTACCGGTATTCAAGTTGAGCGAAAACACAACGTCTCCGGGCTTCAGCTCCCTATACGTCTTCAAGCCTTCCGTCGTCAAGACCCTCGTCTTTTCATCGTAACAGAAATAGCCAGTCATCAATTCGCTCTTGTTTCCAGTTCCGGCAACGAGTCTGTTCATGTTGTTAGCGTAGTAGTAGTTTATGATCATTCTAATTCTCGGCTTTAGATTCGCCACAGCAATCCTATTGCCCTCTCCGAGCTCGTTCAAAAAAACTTCGACCATCGGATTGATTTCGACGAACTTGTAGTCTATTCCCAAAATCTCGCAAACTTTTAGAGCATCCTCTATGTCCTCCTCCCTCGTAACTCCCCTTTCTGGCATGATTATTCCGAGAACCTTATCCTTTCCCAGAGCTTTGACGCAGAGAAATGCCGTCGTTGAGCTGTCAACTCCCCCGCTCAATCCGACTACAACTCCATCGGCGTTCGCCTCGCTGACGACCTTCCTTATGAACTCCGTGATCCTATCCACTACGGCTTTCCAATCAGTCAACCTCTTCACCCCCAATAAGCTTGAGCAGGATGGCCTTCTGAGCGTGCAACCTATTTTCGGCCTGATCGAATACTATCGAATGCTCACCTTCCAGAACCTCCTCGGTTATCTCCTCCCCCCTGTGTGCTGGCAGGCAGTGCATGACTATTACGTCATCCTTGGCCATGCTTACTAGAGCTTCGCTGACCTGATGCTTCGCAAAATCCCTCAACCTCTTCTCCCTCTCAGCCTCCTGCCCCATCGAAACCCATACGTCCGTATATATCACGTCCGCATTCCTCACGGCTTTGGTCGGATCCGGCTCGAACTCCAAATTCGCACCCATCTCCAGAGCCTTCTTGACTATTTCTTCGTTCGGCTCGTAACCCTTCGGAGTTGACACGACCATCTTCATTCCCGTCAAAGCGGAAGCCAGAATCAGGGAGTTGCAGACGTTGTTACCATCTCCAACCCAAGCCAACCTGACGTTCTTCAGATTACCCTTATACTCCTTAATCGTCAGAAGATCGGCTATTATCTGGCAGGGGTGCTCAAGGTTGCTCAAACCGTTTATAACCGGAACAGAGGAGTATTTCGCAAATTCCACGATCGTTTCGTGGTTTCTAACCCTCATCATAACCGCATGGACGTATCTGCTTAGAACACGGGCGGTATCCTTTATCGGCTCACCCCTTCCCAACTGCAGGTCGTTCCAGCTTAAATAGAGGGCATGCCCGCCCAAATCGGTCATTGCGACTTCAAAAGAGATTCTGGTTCGGGTTGAGGGGAGCTCGAATATCATCGCAAGACTCTTGTTCTTTAAGTAGTCCGTAACTCTCCCTTTATATCTCTCCTCCTTGAGCTTCTCTGCAAGTTCGAGAATCTCTTCGAGCTCCTCTGGCGTTAGATCTGCCATTGATATCAGATGCTTCATCCCTAAGAAATATTGTCGAAGACAATTAAATCTTTTGTTTTGTCCTTAGGAGGTAGAGGAAGAAAGGAGCTCCGCAGAGCATCGTAACTATTCCTACCGGAACGGAATCGTTCATAAAAGTTCTTGCGAAGGTATCCGCCCAAACCAAGAATATTCCGCCGATTAGGGCTGAGGATGGGATGAGTTCTCTGTGATTGGCTCCGACGATGGTTCTGGCTATGTGTGGGATCATTAATCCGACGAATCCTACTATTCCGACGAAAGCCGTGCATATCGCGGTTATGAGAGACACGACAGCGAGCAGAACTTTCCTGACAGTAGCAACGTCGATACCCAAGTAGTGGGCGGTCTCCTCTCCGAACGCCATGGCGTTGAGGTCTCTGTAGAAGAACCAAACGACAACCACTCCGAGCAAGACCGGGATAAGGCTAACCTCAACGTCCAACCATTCGACGTTTCCGAAGAATCCAACGAGCCAAGTTAGGATTAGATGGGCTCTGTTGAATGTGATGAGCATCAGCCATTCTAAAGCGTAGAGGAAGAAGTTGACGGCTATCCCCGACAGCAGTAGGGATTCCGTGGTGATCCTTCCCCTTACCCTTGCCAAGTTGTAGACGGTGAAGATGGCTAAGAGGGATGTTAGGAAGGCCAAGAGGGATACAGAATAGACGTCAAAGAAAAGTAGAATGCCCAAAATAGCTCCTACGCAAGCTCCTGCGGAAATTCCCAAAACGAACGGATCCGCCAACGGGTTTCTGAATATGGCCTGCATTACGACTCCGGATGTTGAGAGAGCGATTCCGGTGAGGAAAGCCATCAGAACCCTTGGAATTCTGAGATCTACGACTATCCTCTCCTCCAAGCTCAGCTTCTTTCCCGTTATCGCCTTAAAGATCGATTCAGCTACGAGCTTCGGCGGTATCTGGCTCGGGCCCAACGCTGGAGATACTATGAGCGTGATCAAGGCCAGAACCAAAAAGCTCGGGATGTATGAACCTCGCAAAATCTTCGAGCGCGTAAACGATTCTGTATGACGGTCTGGATACGATATCCGCATCGACGACGTAAACCCTCCCCTCCTTTACCGCCTTCAAATTCGAAAGAACGCTGTCGTTCGTAATCCATTCGTATAAAATATCTCTGCCGTTACCCATCCCGCTACCGCTGTTCACGATTATAACGTCTGGATTCATCCTCAGAAGTTCCTCCTTGCTTATCACTACCCATCCCTTCTTTTTCACCGCATTTATCCCTCCTGCGAGTCTTATCAACTCATCCACGAACGTTCCTCTTCCGCTCACCCATATCGGATCGTTCCACAGTATGTGAACCACCTTAGGCCTAACTTTCGCTTTCGAAGTAATTCCGACTACTTCATCGATTTTCTTGACCATCCAATTTATCAGCTTCGTCGCGTTCTCCTTAACTCCGCAGACGACTCCCAAAACGTATATGTCCCTCATTATCTGGGTGAGGTTGCGGGGGTTGAAGCATATAACGGGAATACCGAAACGCTTTATCGCCTCAACCGTTCCTATTCCGTTTCCGTAGCACGCCACCACCAAATCCGGCTTTAGCGAGATGACCTTCTCGACGTTTACGGTTGAATAACCGCCTATCGATTCGATCTTACCTTCCTCCCTCAACTTAACTGCCTCCGGCGGATAGTCGCAGTAGTCCGTAACCCCCACCACTCTATTCCCCAAGCCCAGTGCGAAGAGAATTTCGGTGTTGGAAGGTGCTAAGGAGACTATTCTGTGCGGGAACTTCTTTACTACGACCTCATAACCGAAATCGTCCCTAACGATTACCTCATCTGCCTTCTCGACTATCCCATGGCTCAGGTATGAGAAATTTAGGTGGTAAGTAACGTTAACCGCTTGGATGTGCGAAACTGTTTGAATGCGCGAGTGCGTTTGACAGCCGATCAAAAAAATTGCCAGAACAAGCAAGGCGAACTTTCTCATCTCCATCTTCTCACCGCCAAAGCGATCGTTATTCCGGCCAATGCGATTAAAGCTGTGAATCCGTCTATTCCGAACGGTTGAGTGCTTGGGGGCGTAACCGTCGGTGTTGGAGTCGGAATGGAAGTTGGCTTGGGTGTAGGAGTTTGAGTGGGAGAGGGTTTTGGAGTGATAAGAGGTTTAATAATTTCATGTGCCTTCTCTTTATGCTCTTTCGTAACCTTAATCGGGTGCGGTTTGCCAAGCAGAGCCATTATTGCGGACACCGTCATGTATCCCGGGTTGTCAGTCACGAACTTCGTGTATTTGAAGTATCCCTCATCGGTTTGAAGGCTCAACAAATGATCGACAACGCTCACACCGTTCTTCTTCCATTCCTTCGGATTTATCCCAGCCGCAACTAAAGCCTGAATCGTCCAAGAGTCGCTCGCGGAGTTGCTCGCCGAATTTCCGAAGTATCTCATCCCCCCATCTTCGTTCTGTCCAGTCTTGAGGAACTCTAAAGCCTTCTTAATCACTTCGCTGTCCCTCGGAATCCCTCCGGCTATGAGCGCTTGGATGGCAGCTGCCGTGTCGTCGTAATCGCTCTTCTCCCCTACTGCCCATGCAAAGCCTCCGTCCGGATTCTGATGGCTTGCGAGCCATTCTACTGACTTGGAAACGTTTTTCCCGCAAGCTTTCAGCGCTATTATCCCCCAGATCGTCGTGTATATGTAGTCGCCTATCTGTCCGTCCTTCTTAGTCCTATCCTTTAAAGCAGAAACGAGATCTATGCCGGAGAAGTTCCACGGATTTTCTCCGGAGTAAACGAGAGCCAAAATCGTTCTCGCGAGATCCGCAGTTCCCATCTTTGGATATTCCTCCACTATGTGGTCTCTGAGGTAATCTATAGGCGATTTTCCGTTCTTCTTCCAGCCGTGCGGATCTATGCCAGCAGAAACCAAAGCCATTACGGCCCAGCACGTCGCAGAAAAACTGCTGTTCTCGTTCGGATTTCCGAAACCGCCGTCGTCCTTCTGCAAAGTCTTGAGGTAGTTGAGTGCTCTCACTATTCTTTCATCAGTAGCGTTCAGCGGGAATCCTCTCCACTTGACCGCTATCACGAACGAACTGAAGTTAGTCAGATTCGCTCTGAACAGGTAATGCGTTTCGTTTTCAGAATAGCTGATCGGGATTTGAATCCAAGTTCCTTTTAACTCCGCCAAGAAAACGTCCTTTGGTGAGGAGTTTAACCTCCTAAGAGTATCCTTGCTGAGGGCGAAGCTCAGGGTTAATTTAACCGATCTATTTGCTTTTATGCTGAAGTAGTCCAGAACCGTGGCGTATAGCTTGTTCAGCTCCATTCCCGCCAGAGCCTTCCTTTCGAATTCGAGTTCGACGAGTTTCGCAGTTTTGACGGCAACTTTCAGCGGAACCCTCGTAACGTTGACGACGAACGTTGCAGTTCCGTTTACGATCGCCTTCAGAGTTTCTTTGGTCGTCGTTACGTTAACGGCTTTTTCTTCAGTTCTCTTTACCTCACCTCCAGAAACTTGCGTGCTTCCTCCACCTCCAGAAACGTGTGTGATGCTCCAGTGCATGTGGACATCAAACGACCAGTCCGGATACGTTTTTATCTCGATTCTGTATGGAGAGCTCTCAGGAGTCTCACTCATGCTCCTTGAGAAATACCAGATAACGTCGTCTCCGGCTTTCAGGTTATACCTATCGGCGGAAACCATCGGAATCTCTCCGTTCACCGAATACATCCAGCCGGAACTTTTGCCCAAGTGTCCGGTGCAGATTCCCCTTATGCAGTCCACGAAGAGTCCGTAGCTCCAAGCCTTAACCCTAACTCCGAACCCCATGACTTCCGAAGCTCTTAGAAGAGCTCCTAATGCGGTTCTGTAGCTCACGCTTGCGGTTCCTCCGTTTTCGAGCGTTACCGTTACGTTCCCTTCTGGTAGGTAGTAGTGCCCTACGTAGCCACCGCCTCCTCCGCTTGGCTTTTTAATCTCTACCACCTTGAAAGCCCTCTCGTTTCTGGCTACTGCTTCAATCCTAAGCTTTCCGGTCACTTGAGGAGTGAAGTATGCGGAAGTGTTGGCGTATATTGGCGTTCCGCCGTTCATTCTCAAAATTATCAAGGCAGGTTCGTCCGTTTTTATTAGAAGCTTGTGTCCCACTATGCAATCTCCCTCCACGCTTATGCTCAAAGCTTTGGCGAGATGTATGCATGAGATGAGTAACAGAACAAGCAGAATCTTCCCCTTCATGACGACACCTCGCATTTGACTGGCCCGTAAATTTCTATGAGATCGTTAGGATAACCTTCGAGCTCGTAAACTCCGGCATAGAGTTTGTAAGTTCCGATGGAGTTTCTCTGCGGGATATGGATGAGCACGGGCACCCTAACGCTACCGCCCTTGCTAAGGTGGAATGTCGATATTCCGGCTATATAATCCCCTTTATCGTTCAAACCGCTCACAACAAGCACGAACCATCCGCTCTTAGAAGAGCTTACATTCACGTAAGCCGTGGCGTTTCCGCAGAGCTTTGCGGGAGTTACGCTCACTCCGGTTATCGCTATCGGACTCACTTCGGCGTTAATCTTCAGCGTTACCGTCGAATTGTTGATCGTTCCGTCTCCGTATCTATAGTAGATCGTTTCCCCGTCGCTCAAGTAGTAGAGGTTCGCTCCAACGGGTATCTGCGAGGTTTCGTTCCATACGCTCCAGTATATCCACTTGCCCCCTACGTTCTTCGTCCCCAGTCCCATTATCGAGCTGATGAGGAATGAACCGTATTTCTCATACCAGCTATCGTCGAGGGTTACGTTGAAGAATACTTCGTGATCGTTGGTCGAATACTTCGAAGCTTTAAGCAGAGCCCCCAAAGCTGTATCTTCCCTGACTTCATATCTCTTTCCGCCGATCGTTATTGTCACGTTCTTGGGAGAGAGCGTCACGTTGAACTCAATGGTTCCGGAGGAGTCGAAGCAGTAAACGTAACCGCTGTCCGTTCCTATGTATAGTCTGTCATCGTATATGAACGGGGAGGACATTATGTTGTAGTATAACCCCTGAGGAGGCTTCAGCCTGTAGAACCAGAGCAGATTTCCGTTGAAGGCGTTTAAGGCGTAGAGAGTCCCTTCCTTAACGTTTGTGGCGAAGTAAACAACCCCGTTCGCTACCGCCGGAGATGAATCCACCTTGCCTTCCGTCTTAAATTTCCAGATGAGCTTGAGACCGTTTTCGAGCTTAAAGCAGTACAATCCGTCCTTGGCCCCAACGTATATCATGTTATAGGCGACTGCCGGACTCGATATCGTTCCGTTGAGCGGAACCCTGTCTATTAGATTCCCGTTCAAATCGAGAACGTATAGACTCTTCTTCGTCGTGAATATCAGGTAGTAGCTTCCGTTTATCTTTCCTACCGTAGGAGTTCCCGTTATCTGGGAATCGACGCTGTAGTTCCAGATCTCGCTCAAGTTCTCGTCGACGCAGTAAATCCTATCCCCGCTCGAATTTCCTGCGAAGAATATCCTTCCTTCGAAGGCGGTGGGTGAAACGTAGGGACATATTGTTCCGCCCGTGGTGAACTTCTTTAAGACGTTTCCTTTCAGGTCGAGCTTCCACAGGGTTCCGTTGGAGAATGTCGTTACGTAAACGCTACCGTTGTAGATTATGGGAGAAGATGCTATGCCCCACCACGAAGGATGATCTTCGAGCCTGATCTCCTTTATTACTTCACCGTTCGTGGCGTTTATCACGAAGAAATCTCCGGAGAGGTTTCCGACGTAGAGCTTCCCATCATAATACGCAACGCTCGAAGCTCCCGTCACTTTGGGATTTCTCCACAAAATTTCCCCGTTTTCCGCGTTCAAGCAGTAGAGACCGGGTTTCCACTCCTTCCAGCCATACCAGTTGGATACGAACACCCTTCCATCCACGACGAGAGGCTGGCAGTCAACGAGTCCGCTGATGTAGGTTTTCCAAGCGACCTTAGGAATTATCTCCGCACTTGCGGAGTAGTTTCCGGTATGCTGAACGTTTCCCTGCAACATGGCGTTCGCCGGGACGATCAGCAACACGGACAGCATGACAAACCATAGCAACCTCATTAAGTTTTTTTGAGTTTAAATAAAATATATTTGACTTTCGGTCGATCGTTATATAATAATCATTATGAATTCGCACGATGTGTTCGGAGGTCATTTAAATCGGACAGTTGGGAAGACAATGATGAGCGCTTCGCTCGAAGTCGAATTGGCGGGCTTAAAGCTTAGGAATCCTTTGATGCTTGCGAGCGGAATTTTGGGGAGCAAAGTTTCATCCCTCAACAGAATTGCAAGACATGCTGGAGCGGTTGTCACGAAGTCCGTCGGTTTAAATGCGAGGGAGGGATACAAAAACCCATGCGTTGTAAACTGGCGCTGCGGGATTTTGAACGCAGTCGGTTTAGCCTCTCCTTCTGCTGAGGATTTCGCCAAGGAGCTTTCGAAGTTCGAAAAGAACTGCGTCCTCGTGGTGAGTCTATACGGATCGAAACCCGAGGATTTTGAAAAACTCCCCGAGCACTTTCCCATGGCGGACGCGTTCGAGCTTAACCTGAGCTGTCCCCACGCCGAGAAACTGGGTTTGGAGATAGGGAGGGATCCAGACTTGGTTAAGGAGATAATAAGGGCTGTTAAGTCGAAAACGGATAAGCCGGTCTTTGCGAAGCTATCATTTCACATGAACATAGTCGAGATTGGTAAAGTTTGTGAGGAGGCAAAAGCCGATGGCGTAGTTGCTATAAACACCGTAAAAGGTATGGCGATCGACATAGTGAGCAGAAGGCCCATTTTAAGCAACGTAAGCGGCGGTGTTAGCGGGGAGGCGATAAAGCCCATAGCTCTGAAGTGCGTTTGGGATCTTTTCGAGGAGATCAGCATTCCGATAATAGGTTGCGGTGGGATAACAAGTTGGAAGGATGTTGTGGAATTCGTTTTGGCCGGTGCTACCGCAGTTCAGATAGGCTCGGCTTTATTTTACAGCGGACACATCTTCAAAAGCATAGAGGAGAGCCTCAAGTCCTATCTGAGGATATACGGCGAAAACATCTCCGATCTGATAGGGCAGGCTCATAAAGTTTAAGAACTCAGATCCATCATGATCGAGCATGTGCATATTCTGCAAGATCGCCAAAGGAGAGATCGAATCGTTCGTGGTGTATGAGGACGATAGGGTGATAGCATTCCTCGACATCCGTCCGCTGAGCAAGGGTCACACGCTGATAATTCCAAAGGAGCACTACGAAAACTTGCTTGAGATTCCGGCTGAGCTTGCGAAAGATCTGGCGAATGCGATCAAGATCGTCTGCGAGAAGCTTAAAAGGCTCGGGGCGGAGGGGTTTAACATAATAACGAACGTCAACGAGGTTGCAGGGCAGGAGATCATGCACGCCCACATCCACGTAATTCCGAGGTATTCTGGGGAGGAGTCGAAGCCGATAAGCTTCGGAAATCCGATCGAATGCGATTTGGAGGAAGTTCATAAAGCTTTGAAGGATTGATTATGAGACTGAAGGGTAGGAAGATAGTTCTGGCCGTAACCGGAAGCATAGCGGCCGTTGAGACCGTAAAGCTTGCGAGAGAGCTAAGAAGGAGAGGGGCGGAAGTAATCGCAGTGATGAGCAACGATGCGGCGAAGATAATCCATCCGAACGCGTTGGAATTCGCAACCGACAACGATGTAATTACCGAGGTGAGAAGGGCTGAGCACGTCAAGCTTTTGGGCTTGAACGAAAGTGCCGACCTTCTTTTAATAGCTCCGGCCACTGCGAACACGATTTCGAAGATTGCGAACGGAATAGCCGATACGCCTCCAACCTTAATGGCTCTAACTGCCTTGGGCTCTGGAAAGCGTATCGTAGTTGCTCCGGCCATGCACAAGTCTATGTTCGATGCGATAGCGGATAACTTGGCGAAGCTTAGGGAGTGGGGAGTCGAAGTCGTTCCGCCGAGGATCGAGGAGGGAAAGGCTAAGCTTGCGAGCATCGACGAAATTTGCCTGTTCGTCGAGAGATCGCTTTATTCCAAAGAACTCGCCGGAAAAAAGGTCGTGGTTACCTCCGGCCCAACATACGAGCACATGGATCCGATCAGGTTCATAAGCAACAGAAGCTCTGGAAGGATGGGAAACGAAATCGCTTTGGAATGCTGGAGGAGGGGGGCGGAGGTCGTTTTAATAACTTCCAAACCTTTAAGCTACAATCTACCGAACTTCAAGCAGATTTACGTTAGATCCGTTAGGGATATGCTTAAGGCTGTGCTCGATGAGGTGAGGGATGCGGATCTGTTCGTGTCAGCTGCAGCACCTTCCGACTTCGTGGTTGAGATGGCGGATAGCAAAATTAAGACGACTGAGGAGCTTACGATCAAGCTCAAGATGGCTCCAAAGATAATCAAGGAGGTCAGAAAGGTTTACGACGGCCACATAATCGGATTTAAAGCAGAGACGGGGCTGAGTGATGATGAACTCGTTAAAGTCGCTGAGGAGAAGATGGTTGAGGATAGGCTTGAGATGGTCGTCGCGAACGATGTTAAGGAGAGGGGGATGGGGACAGAGGATACGAGGGTCGTGGTGATTACCGAAAAGCGAAGGGAATGGGTAGAAGGTTTGAAGAGCTACGTTGCCGAGAGGATAATCGACATATACGTTGAGGATTGTTTGGCTTAGTATGTTCTTCGCGCCGGCAAGCCTTACGTGTTTCTTCTCCCCGAAGATGGATGATGATCCTCTGAAGTCCGGTTCGTTGGGTGTAAGCATAGCTCTGAACAGAGGGGTTAGTGTTGCGGTTGAACCTTCCGATGGAATGGAGATAATCGTGAACGGTGAAACTTGGGAGTTTCCGACCGTTCAGACTATTGCCCAGCAGTTGGGTTTTAAAGGAAAAGTTCGAATCAAGATGGATCTTCCGGCCGGATGCGGTTTTGGTATGAGCGGAGCTTCCGCCCTCGCAACGGCTTTTGCAATAAACGAAGCTCTCAACTTGAATAGGTCCTTCTTCGAGCTCGCAGATTTGACCCATAAGGCCGAAGTTATCAATAGAACCGGTTTGGGGGATGTGGTTACCCAGTGTTTCGGCGGAATCGTCGCGAGAAAATCGGCTTTATGTCCGTCCAAATGCGCTATCGACAGATTTCTCTGGAATATCGAGCTCGACGTTCTGATAATGGGCGAACTGCCCACGGAACAAATATTATCCGACTTCCCGTTGGATGAAATCTCAAAGATCGGTAAGAATTGCCTCAAGGAATTCTTGAGGAACCCGAGCGTCGTCTCCCTCTTCGGCCAGTCAAAGAGGTTTGCGATCGAAACCGGACTGATCGACGTTGATTCCGCCGTTAGAGATGCCGTTGAAGCTGTAGAAAGCGAAGGAGGTTTAGCTTCGATGGTCATGCTCGGAAGGGCAGTATTTGCAGTGAAAGGCGAAGTCCTCAAAGATTTCAAGGGGATTTATCTAAAAGCCAAGGTCGATCACTGCGGGGTTGGAATATTAGATTAAAGGAATTTCGCTAATTTTTTATAAGAATTGTTGCGTCATCATAACTATGGTCGGACTGTTCGAACTCGACGATAAGGATAGGATGATATTAGAGATTCTCGAAAAAAATCCCGACATCTCTCAGAACGAAATAGCGAAAATCGTCGGCCTTTCTCAGCCTTCCGTCGGAAGCAGGATAAAGAAGATGAAGGAACTGGGAATAATAAGTCACGCTTACGGAATAAACATAAAAAACTCGGGTCTGTATATTCTTAAGGCGGATATAAAGTGCAAACAACCCAAGGAACTGCTGAAGCTGTTTAAAGACTGTCCCTTTTTCTTGAACGGATTCATAGTTGCAGGTAACAGGAATCTGGTCATGATGTTCATAGGAGAGGATTTGCCGACGCTCGAAGCTATCGTGGATCAGCACATAAGGCCGAATCCGGACGTTTACGACGTCGACGTTGGAATAATAGTTCGTGCGGAGAAGGACACGATAATACCGGTAAATCTAAGGGTCGAGAAGAGAAAGAAATCGCCTTGCGGATCGAACTGTGGCGAATGCGACTACTGGAACGCCAACCTATGCTTGGGTTGCCCGATAACCGGATACTACAGAGGTAGGATCTGGAAATAATGCTGAGCAGAATTAAGCACAAAACTACGGAGATCCTGAATCCAGTCACGGACGTACTCGTCAGACTCGGCATGAAACCCAACCATCTCACGTTCTTAGGACTCTTGACGGGAATTTTTTCCGCGTTTCTCATAGCGAAGGGTCACGCAAAATTAGGAGCTCTGGCCATTCTTCTTAGCGGTTTCATGGACGCACTCGACGGGGCTCTGGCGAGGAACAAGGGGATGGTAACGGAGTTCGGAGGCTTTATGGATTCCGTGTTCGACAGATACGTCGACATAGCGATCTTCTCTTCCTTGGGATTTTACGGGGTGGACTGGTTTTTAGTGATCTTGGCTCTCAGCGGAGCTTTGATGGTTAGCTACACGAGGGCGAGGGCGGAAAAAATAATCGAAAGGTGCGACGTCGGAATTGCAGAGAGGGGAGAAAGGATGCTCATGCTCGTAATCGGACTTCTGACTGGATTCGTTTGGCAGTCCGTCCTCCTAATCGCAGTCTTATCTCACATCACCGCGATCCACAGGATGATCCACACATACAGACTCACAAGCCGGTCGGAACGTCTATGAACTCAACGTCCAGCTCAAGCTCCTCGCCTACGACGTTCATCAACGACTTGATTCCCAAGGTTTCTGTGGCGTAATGCCCGGCGAATATAACGTTTATCCCGCTCTCCTTCGCCAGATGGTAGGCGCTGTGATCTACCTCGCCGGTAACGAAGAGGTCCAATCCCAATTCAACGGCTTCCGTGAGAGCGAAGGAACCCCTTCCAGAAACCGCTCCGACACTCTTTACATCTTCTTTTCCGAAGTTCAGGACGACGAGGTGCTCGTTCAACTTTCTGAGATCACCCACGATCTCTTCGAGCTTCGTTGGTCTTTCAAATCTGCCGTAGAAACCGATCGGCTTTCCTCTGTAAATCCCGAACTGACTCTCAGCCTCGACATCGAGCAGTCTTAAGAGTTGAACGTTGTTTCCCACCCTCGGATGAGCGTCGAGTGGAAGGTGTGCGGCGTAGAGGGAGATCTCGTTGTCGAGCAGGAACTTCAGCCTTCTCCTCGTAATTCCTCTAACGTAATCTATCCCACCCCATATTAGGCCGTGGTGAACTACAACCATGTCCGCTCCGATTTCCCGTGCTTTCTCGAATACCTCCATGCAAGCGTCGACCGCAAATGCGACCTTTTCCACATCACTCTTCCCTTCAACCTGCAATCCGTTGTTCGATTTATCCTCCCATTCCTCGATCCCCAAGAATTCGTCCAAAAATCGAACTACTTCCTCGAGTTTCATGTCAGCGAAAAAGATGTGGAGAAAAAAATTATTTGCTTATAACGTGCACCGCACAGGCTATGCACGGGTCGAAGCTTCTGATGATGAGCAAAGCCAAAGTCGTGTTGAACTTCTGCCCGTTTACGGGTTCCATGTTAAGTTCGGCCAGTCCGAGAGGTGCCAAAGCCTTCCTAAGAAGGTTTCCGTAATCCTCACCCCATATGGCGCTACAAACGGTAGGAACGTCCATGGTGGGCAACCAAGTCGTTCCGCACTGTAAAGATTGCTCCATCACTCCCGGTTGCCCCATATCATCCCTCGGACTCTGGTTCCACGTGCTCGGAACTACGCACTGATACCTCTCTATAACCTTGTTCTTTATCTTGAGGTAGTGTAGCAGAGCTCCTCTCGGAGCCTCGTAAAGTCCGAATCCCTCTCCCGTTTCCGGAACGTCCTTGTATTTGCATATCGACGAATCCTTGAACTCCATCAGCATCTTGGCGAACTCTATCAGCTTGTTCGCGCATATCAGAGCGTTCGCGACCCTCGCTACCACTCTGTCCAAAACCGAACCCTTCGGATTTCTGACCTTGTAAACGAAGTCTCCCAAGTCCTCGCCGGTGATCGGATGGACCCTCGGGATCCTCCAGCTTAGGCCGAAGGTGTTTACCATCCTCGCCAAAGGCCCTACCTCGTAAACCTTCCCGTCGTATCTCGGAGCCTTTATCCACGAATAAGCTCCGGGTTTGTTCAACTCAACTACAGTCTCCTCCTCATCCGGCCTCTTTCCGGAGTATTCGTCGGAATACCAAGCGTATTTCACGAACTCCTGAATCTTCTTGAGGTCGAAGTCCTTGAAACTCCCGTCCCAGGCTCCCGCATGGAAAACAGCACTTTTCCTCCTTCCCTTCTCCCCGTAGGCGACCTTAAGCCAGTCTTCGTAGTTCTCTGGATCGGGAAGCATTCCGTAGCTCAGGAAGTTGCCCGTTCCGACACCTATGTCCTCCAAGCCCCTTATGTTCAGCCCTAAAATCTCGCTCACCTTCTCCCCCACGGTCTCGTTCGCCTGAATTATCGCCTGAATGTCTCTAATCATCGTTTTCGCTACGAACTCCCATAGCTCTACAGCCCTCGCAACCGTCTGAGATATTCTCTCGCTCGTAGGCTTTACCGTAACTCCTCCCGGGTAACCGCATGCGTGATGGGGGAACTTACCACCCCATATCGCCACTATCTCGTTCGCCTTCCTCTGCATCTCTATGCACTTGGCGTAGCTACTTCCCAATCCCATCTTGGCTATTCCTTCCTTTCCCAAAACCGGAGGTATCATCGGCGGATACTTGCAAAGAATCCCCAATTCCGGCCCTACGAGCAAATAGGTGTGTATCATGTGGTCGTAGATGTAGTATGCGCACTGGATTATGTTCCTTATAAGCGTCGCCGCCGGTGGGACCGGAACGGCATCGAAGGCTATGTCCAAAGCCTGATTTGAAGCTTCCGCATGGGCTGCGGGGCAAACTCCGCAAATTCTCTGGGTGAAGAAGAAGGCATCCCTCGGATCCTTACCCTTAAGAAATATCTCGAAACCTCTGAACATCATTCCGCTACTGTAAGCCTTTCCAACGACGAACCAGTTTCCGGTTTTAGTGGAAACGCTCTCCAATTCCATCGTAACCCTCAGGTGTCCTTCGATCCTCGTTACTGGGTCTATTACGACCTTCATTCCTCCTCACCCCTCTTCTTTTTCATCAAAGCAGTTCCGGCCAACACCGCTCCTCCAACCCAAACGTAGTTCGGATCTATGTTGAAGAACGGCCTCCTGTTCGTTATCGGCTCGTAGAACGGAATGAACCTATCTGGAAATCCCGGTTCAGCGCAACCGATGCAAGGTGCTCCGACTTGCACGCAGTAGCTCACGTGGTTGTTCCACTTCCTGAGAGCGCAATCGGTGTAAACGTCTGGCCCTTTACATCCGAACTTATACCTACACCCTTCCTCCCCCGGCTTCGTCTCGAATATTCCCATGTCGTAGTATGGCCTGTATGGACAGAGCTCCATGTGCATGTTCCTTCCGAAGAACAGCTTGGGACGGTTGTGCTGGTCGAGTTCCAACTTCATACCGAGCATCACCGCGGTAAGCGTTATTACGAGGTGATCCGGATGCCCGGGACAGCAAGGGACATTTATAACTTTGCTTGCAAGATCGTCCCTTCCCTCTTCCCTTAAAAACTCCTGCAAACCCTTAGCACCGCTCGGATTGGGATGGGACGAAGGAATTCCTCCAAAACACGCGCAGGCTCCGAAGGCAATTATGTGATCCGCGTAGTCAATCACATCCAAAACGTGCTCACTGAAATCTTTACCCCTTATAACGCAGTATCCCTTCTTCTGAATAGCCCCTTCGATTATGAGAATCCTCCTTCCCTTAGTTCCCTTCTTCCACCTCTCCTTCAAATGCTCCGCGAGCCAGCCTGATGCGGGCTCGATGGTTTCCATGTAGTCCGGAAGGGCTATCGGAAGTCTCGAATTTCCTACGGTTATGCTCGTAAATATTTCGAGTATGTCCGGATCCGTAGCTTGAGCAAAGGAAATCGTGCATCCCGTGCAAGCACCTCCGTTGAGCCAGCATATGTGCCAGTAGTCCTTCACCTCATTCAGCGCTTCAACGACCTCAGCTTTGTATGTCGAAAGAAAAGCCGTTGCTCCCATCGCCGCTACGAGCTTAAGGAAGTTCCTCCTGCTCAGCCTCATTTAAACCACCCTCTAAAGTTAAATATAATTTAAACGTAACCCCTTATTTAATACTGTCTTGAAAGTATATTTAAGATTTGCCCAAGTTTATTATTATTCTCTAAATTTTTTGAGCATAATAATTTGGTGGATCTCGGTCGCTCCGTAATATCTTCAAAAATATTTGGTCGAATATATATTCTTAAAATATGGTCAAAAATTTTTTATAATAGATTGTTGTATATTTTTACGATGAAGTCGTTAGCATTATTTCTGGTTTTTATATTTGCAACGGCTTATGCGAGCGGGCAGGTAGTTCAGCCGATGGAAGTTCCACCACTCTCCAAACCCATCTACAAGAACGTAACGAAAATCGTAATAGAGCCGAGGTTCAAATCGATAAGGCTAAAAGCCGGAGAGAGTGTGGACTTCGAAGTAACTCTGAAAAACCCGAACGATAAGGATGTTCTAATAAAGCCAAAGGTGATAAGCAATCCACTCAGCGGAAATGCGATACCGCCGAGCTGGATAAGCTTCGACAAAACCGAGTTCACGTTAAAGGCAAAGGAGTCCGCCAAGGTTAGAGTGAGCGTCAGCGTTCCGAAAGATGCGGAAAAGGGTTTCTACTATTGCACGATCGCCTTTACGGACGATAAAATCCTCCCGCCGAGTCCATACGGACAGCCTATATACGTAAACTCTTTGAGATTGAGCGTTAACGTCTACATTCCTCCGAGCGTTACAATAACACCGAGGTTCATATCGGACTTCGTAGAGGCCGGAAAGACATACGAATACAAGATAAGAATAAAGAACAATGCGGATAGGAGCTTCAGCCTGAAACCGGAATTCGTAGAACCCCAATACGTTTTCGTTGGAAACTACTTGAAAAAGGAGGACGTTACTATAATATCTCCCTCGACGATTCCGCCCAATTCCGTGGCCACAGTGACTGTTAGGGTTAGGATTCCCGAAAACGCTCAGGGGATTCTGAGAGGAACGGTAAAGCTTAACATAAACGATCCTGGGCTGAACGAGTGGATGCAGAGAGTTGAGTTGAGCTTGAACGTATTCAGAGTTCCGACAGAGCCTTTCGTTAAGACGGTTAAAATTCAAAACGCGAGCGAGTTGGTCGTCAAGGTTAGCACGAATCCGCTCAGCGGTTTTATTCCGATTCCATACTGGAGGGGTAAGGGGGGAGATATCGAAGTGAAAATAGTTTCCCCGAGCGGAGTGGTTAAGGTTAGACCGAAGGTTATCGAGAAGATCGTAGTGACTACGGGATACAGCAGTCCTCCTTGGGAGGAGACCGAAGGAATTTACAAGGTCGTAAGTCAGTCCAAAACCCTAATATACGATGTGAAATATCCCGAAAGCGGGGTATGGAGAATCGAAGTGCTTCCGAAGAGTTGTATGGGATTTGAAATGGAGGTGACCATAGAATGAGAAAATACATATTTTTTATTTTTTTGTTTCTTCTTTTCTCTGGTTGCGCTTCTAAGTCCAACGTAAAACCTAACTTATCCGACTACCTAACGCCCTTCGACGGTTTAAACTACGACAATGTAACGGTGCGTAAGGAGGGCCACACGATATACGTCAAAGCGAGGTATTCTGAAATTGATGGGGAAGACATATACGTTTTCGTCGACGAAAACGGCACTCTCGTTTTGAAATCCTACTGCTTGGAGGCAATTCCGGAGAACGTTAAGCTTGAGGCGATAGAGATAGCGCTGAGCAACGAAACCATAGCGAAAAATGCGAAAGGTATCGTTACCGTTAGAAGGATCTTGCCCCAAACTGCGGAGAAATTCTACGAACCTAAGGAACTTCTGAGCGTCACGTGGCATGGAACAAAAGTGGTTTCGGCTCTAATCGATTTAGAAGAAAGAAGGGTCGTTAGCGTTTATGTCAGTTAAATAAGTTCCTTGGGAATGACGTAAACCTCTTCCCCACACTCCACGACGAAGACTGCATCTCCCGGGCTTAAATCAACTTTCGGCCTTTTCGCTTGAACTACTTCGTGCGTTACGGGATGCAAAACCTCTACCACGAATTCGTCGCAACTAACTACGACGCTCTCCTTCATATCCTCCTTTTTTGCTATTACCTTTGGATTTCTGAGGTTTACGGTGTCTCCCCTATCTATAGCAATGGCCCTTCCCAATCTCTGATTCGTTACGACGCATATCCTTCCGTTCTCCTCCACCACATCTCCCTTCCTGTAAGCCGGTAACCTAACCGAATACGTGAATCTGTAAATGTCTCTTCCATCTCTTCTTGTATGAATCTTCTTGCTCTCCGTGATCTTCCCGCCCAACTCCTCCGCTATTAATCTCGAGATCTTTCTGCCTATGTTTCTATCACCAAAGTAGTAATCTATACCCTCCTTTCTTTCGACTATTTTGCTTATGAAAGCCTTTTGATTTTCCCTTTCTTTCTCCAGAACTCTTGTAATTATGTTCCTAACGATTTCCAATTCTTCTTCACTTATTTCCCTTCCCTCCGCTCTGACCTGAACTATCGCCTCATAATACCCTCCGGCTTCCCAACTGCACCTCTTGCAGACCTCGCTCTTCACCCGGACATCCACAACTTTCTCCGAGCTAACGAGTTCCCCTTCGAGCTCACCCTCCACCCTCACCAAGAACTTTCCAACCTCTCCTTTTGAGAGAGGTGTGATTCTAACCCCTTTCACTTCCAACTCCGGAATAACCCTAATATGTCTGGTCAGATAATCGGCCAAAGCGTCTTCAAAAGTTAGCTCCCTCCACCTACCGCTCAGCTTGAAGAAACCGCACCTCGGACATCTAACGAGCTCTACAATATCCTCTACCCAGAATATCTCCCTCCTCTCGACGTAGCATTTGGGACACATATTTAACCCTTCCACGGGCCTTCCGCAGATCGGACATCTCTTCATTGCAAAAAGACGCTTTTCGAACGTTCTATATAAATGTAGTGCCAAAGTTTTTATAATTTCAAACTTAATAATCGTCATGGCGTTGTTCGACTGGGGGACATACAACGGGAAGTGGAAGCTTCACATAGCGGAGCTTTTGGGAATGAGGCTGACCGAAATTCCTCCATACGATTTTACGAGGAGGAAGTTCGTAGAAGAATACTTTAGAGAATACGGAGAGCTTGCAAAAGCTTTTGGAACGGTCATTGCTCACTCCCCTTACTACAGCACGGTTTCGGATGACTCCGAAACCCTCGAAAGGGCGAGAAAGGGATTGATTGCGGCAGCGAAGAAGGCTGAGATTGCGGGTGCTGAGGTCTTCAACCTTCACTTGGGCGGAAAGCTTGAGGATTTAGACAGGACGCTGGAGATGGCCGCCGAAACGGTAAAGATGATACTCAAAAATACAAAAAACGTAAAGGTCTCACTCGAAACTGCATACTCAAGGTATCTATTGGGATCGATAGATGAGATAAAGGCGATAATGGAAATTTTGAATTCCAACAGGGTTCTGATTTCCTTACAGCTTGAAAACGACTGGATGAGAGAGAAGGGAGTTTACAGAACTGGTCTATTCCATAAAGCATCTGAAGAGACGGACGAGTCGTTCTGGATGAAAATTATGAAGAGGGCTTTGGATCTAAACTCTGACTATCTATCGCTGAGGTTCTCTCAGATTACCGGAATAAAGCTGAGGGGGATGGTGGTTAAGAAAAGGGTTCCTTTGGGAATGGGCTATCCAAAGCTCGATCCACTTTCGAAGGCTATAGCCAAGTTCATAGTAAAGGAGATATATGAAGAAGACTTACCCACCAGAATACACCTAATATACACGGGCATTCCAGACACGAAGTATAGAGACAGCGTTCAGCTTTACTCGACAGTTGCGAAAGAGATAGTTCCTCTAATAGAGAGATGATCGAACTAAGGCCTTATCAGAAGGAGGCAGTCGAGCACGCTCTGAAGTGTAAGAGGGCGATACTCATACTGCCAACCGGAACAGGCAAAACGATAATCGGTGCATTTTTTCTAAAAAAACTTTTTGATAGCGGTTCGATAAAGAGAGCTCTCGTCCTCGTTCCCACGAGAATTTTGGTTGAACAGACTTGCAAGGTATACGGAAAACTGGGTCTTGAGGCTAAGGCCATTTACGGAATCTACACCAAGGAAAGAAGAGTGGATATGTGGAAAAAAGCGGTGATAGCAGTTTCCACTCCCGAAACGGTTTACAGCGACTTGGAATTCGTCAAAGTAGATGCGGTCGTTGTGGACGAATGCCATCACGCGGTCGGTGACGACGCGTATGCTAAGGTTCTGAGGGAGTTGAACTGCGAATATCGACTCGGACTTTCAGCATTCATTCCGAAAAGAATAAGGAAAGAGGTCGAGGAGTTGATAGGGGAGATAAGGGAATGGGAGGCTAAGGATCTCAGGCCGTTCATTGCCGAATGGATAGGAGAGGTCTTCGAAACGCCCTTCGATTCCGAGGAGATGAAGGTATACGATGAGATAGACAGGAGAAGGAGTCTGGCTAAGGGTAAGGACAAGCTCATCTACACATCCGCCTTAAAGTTCTTCGCCAAGGACGGAGCTCTGGCTTTGAAGGAAAGTCTAAACAGAAAAACTAGACTCTCAAAGCTACTCGAGGATTTGAAGGATGCCGTTGAAAGGCTTAGGGATCTGCACAAATTAAAACACCTAAAAAGGGCTTTGGAGGTATACGAAGATTTCGAAAAAGCGATAATTTTCGTTGAGAGAGTTGTAGTTGCAAAGAGGTTGGTCGAAGAGATCGATTACAATGTGGCTCTGGTTGTAGGAGGTAGGAGAAAGGACGAGATGCTCGAAAACGCCAAGAGGGCGGAAGTAATAGTATCCACATCTGCAGGGGAGGAGGGGCTGGATCTGCCAACCGCCGACCTTCTCATAAACTGGAGCAACACGTCGAGTCCGCTCAGGTTCATTCAGAGACACGGAAGGATAATGAGAAAGATGGGAAGGAATGTGAAGTTCGTGGTCTATCTGGTGACTCCAGATACTGTGGATACTGACGATCTAATAGCATCCATTGATACGGCTAAGAAATTCGTTGATGTAAACGTCGACAGAGATGTTCTGGAGCAACTCTGGAGAAAGTCGAGGAGATACAGGATAGTGGAGTTACTGAGCACGCCTATGCCTTTGGAGTGGATAAGGGATCTAACCGGTAGGACTTTGGAGGAGGTAAGGTTCGCCTTGAGGAAGGCCGTGGAGGAGGAGGAAGTTATATACATCTACACTCACTTGGGAAAAACTTTCGTCAGGAGAGACTGCATTTCCGAGCTCGAAAAGTTCGGGAAGTTTTTAAATCCCAAGCATTTGGGGAAGGTCAAGATAAAGGTGGGGAAGAGGACGAAGACGATAGTGGGCGATTACGAAAAGCTAAGGAATGTGTTGGTAAAGTATTTGCCCCTTCCAAAGCTTGAAGTAACCGTCGTAAAGAGGAGCGGAGATCTGGAGGAATACGAATTTAAGAGATACGATTTCCCGATAGATGATGTCGTTCTCGACATCGTTTTGAAAAACGCGTTATCTTAAATAACGCTACTCAAAAAGAGATTCATGGACTGGTTCGAAAGGGAATCGAAAGTCCTCATCCGATTCTACAGAAGACTGCCGGTTGTGTTCGTTAAGGGAGAAGGTTGCTGGCTCTACGACGTAAACGGTAAAAAATACTTAGATCTCGTAGCCGGAATCGCTACGGTTTCGATAGGTCACTGCCATCCCCACTTCATCAAGAGGGTTAGGGAGCAACTCGAAAGGCTCGTCCACATTTCCAACCTCTTCTACACGACTCCCCAGATAGAGCTCGCGGAAAGACTGCAGAAGATCACGGGCTTGGACAGGTTCTTCTTCTGCAACAGCGGTGCCGAAGCCGTAGAAGCTTCTCTGAAGATAGCGAGGAAGGTGACGGGCAGAAAGAAGTTCGTCGCCTTCACCGGTTCGTTCCACGGCAGAACTATGGGTGCACTTTCGGTAACTTGGAAGGAGAAGTTCAGAAAACCCTTCGAACCCCTAATAAAGCCAGTGGAGTTCGCGAAGTTCAACGACGTCCACGATCTGGAGAGGAAAGTGGACGACGAGACCGCCGCTGTTATAGTCGAGCCGGTTCAGGGTGAGGCCGGAGTTTATCCTGCCACACGCGACTTCATCAAAGCAATCTTTGAGGAGAGGGACGAGCACGGCTTTTTGGTTATATTCGACGAAGTTCAGACCGGGTTCGGGAGGACGGGAAGGTGGTTCGCCAAGGATCACTTCAGAGTCCAGCCGGACGTCATGGCGATGGCGAAGGCGATGGGTTCTGGATTTCCGATCGGTGGCGTTGGAGTTAAGGAGGAGGTTGCCGAAAGGCTTGAGGCTACAGAGCACGCGTCAACTTTCGGAGGGAATCCGCTCGCATGCACAGCTTCGCTCGCGACCATAGAAGTGATAGAGAATGAGGGTCTAGTGGAGAATTCGGAGAGGATGGGAGAATACTTCAGGAAGAGGCTTGAGGAGATAGGCCTGAATTCAAGGGGGATGGGGCTAATGATAGGCGTCGAAGTCGAAAAGGCTTTCGATATCGTCAGGGAATCATTAAATAAAGGGGTCGTAATCAACGCAACTTCCGAGGAAACGCTGAGATTGGTTCCACCACTCATAATCGGAAAGGAGGAGGTAGATTTTGCGGTGGACGTTCTGTCTCACTTGACCAAAACTACGGGTTGATCGGCGTGATTTACGACGAACCTCGAAACTCCTCCTAAAATCCTCTCTTTTATCGACAGTCTCCTTCTCATTCCAAGAACTATTATCTCCGCCCCTACTTCATTTGCGAAATCCACTATGTCCTCTCCCGGACTCTTACCTCTAACGAGCAGGTGGGTCTCGAATTCCACGCCGTATTCCTTTGCAATCTCTTCGGCCTTCTTGAGAATTTCCTCCCCCTTCATTATCTCCTCTTCATCAGTCTTGCTCCCACCGTATAGAGAGTGAATCGCGACGACCTTCTTACCCCTCAACTTTCCCTCTTCGAGCGCGAACTCTAAAGCTCTGAAACTCTGGCTCGAACCGTCCAGACCGACGAGTATGCACATGTTCTTAATTTTTGGCCGGAATATATCTATCTTGCGTTAACGGACGGTGAAAGTTTTATATACCCTTCAATTTTAGCAGATGAAAAACCTTCGAGGTGGTGTAAATGCCGAAGGAGAAGGAGCACATCAACGTTGCGGTTATAGGACATGTAGACCACGGTAAGAGCACACTGATCGGAAGGATGCTGTATGAGGCGGGACAGATTCCGGAGCACATCATAGAGCAGTATAGGAAAGAGGCGCAGGAGAAAGGTAAAGCGACGTTCGAGTTCGCTTGGGTAATGGACAGGCTAAAGGAGGAGAGGGAGAGAGGAGTTACGATCGACGTGGCTCACAGGAAGATCGAGACGGACAAGTACATGATCACGATAGTCGACTGCCCCGGGCACAGGGACTTCATAAAGAACATGATCACCGGCGCATCTCAGGCCGACGCTGCGATATTGGTAGTGGATGTGGCGGAAGGTATTCAGCCTCAGACGAAGGAGCACGTCTTCCTCGCGAGGACTTTGGGTATAAACCAGATGATCGTCGTGATCAACAAGATGGACAGGGTTAACTACGACCAGAAGAAGTATGAGGAAGTAAAGAATCAGGTTGCGAAGTTGCTCAAGGCCGTAGGTTACAAGATCGACGAGATCCCGTTCATTCCCGCTTCCGCATACTACGGAGACAACGTTTACAAGAGGAGCGACAAGATGCCTTGGTATAAGGGTCCGACCGTGTTCGAGGCGTTCGACATGCTCAAGCCGCCGGAGAAGCTGATCGACAAGCCGCTCAGGATTCCGATTCAGGACGTCTATTCGATCAAGGGTGTCGGAACCGTTCCGGTTGGCAGAGTGGAGAGCGGAGTGCTCAAGGTTGGAGATAAGGTCATATTCGAGCCTCCAGGGGTAGTCGGTGAGGTTAAGAGCATCGAGATGCACCACGAACCGCTCAAGGAGGCATATCCGGGAGACAACATCGGATTCAACGTTAGAGGTGTGAGCAAGAAGGACATAAGGAGGGGAGACGTCGCCGGACATCCCGACAACCCGCCGACGGTTGCTAAGGACTTCACCGCCCAGATAATCGTCCTGCAGCACCCCACGGCCATTACTGTCGGATACACTCCGGTAGTCCACGCCCACACCGCTCAAGTGGCTTGCAGGTTCGTCGAGCTCATAAAGAAGATTGACCCGAGGACTGGACAGGTGAAGGAGGAGAACCCGCAGTACCTCAAGACGGGTGACTCCGCGATAGTCAAGCTCGAACCCACGAGGCCGATGGTGATAGAGAGGGTCAAGGACATCCCACCGCTCGGCAGGTTCGCAGTGAGAGACATGGGTATGACGATCGCCGCTGGAATGGTAATCGACGTAACTCCGAGGAAGTAACCTTCCTATTTTTTTCGGTGGTTTTTATGGTGATCAAGGGTCCCAAGGCGAGGATCAGGCTCTCCGGCTTGAATCCTAAGGACTTGGACAGAATCTGCCAGCAGATCAAGGAGATAGCTTTGAAGACGGGCGTTGAGATAAGCGGGCCGGTTCCCCTTCCGACGAGGAGGCTCGTGATACCCGTAAGGAAAGCTCCTGACGGTGAGGGAAGCGAAACATACGACCACTGGGAGCTCAGAGTTCACAAGAGGCTGATAGACATAGCAGCGGACGAGAGAGCTCTGAGGCAGATAATGAGGATACAGGTGCCCAAGGACGTCAACATAGAAATAGTTCTGGAAAGTTAAAAAAATTAGATCTCTATTCTTTTGCTGTTCTCCCAGAGGCCGTGCTTGTTGCAGTAAGTCAAAGCGAAAATTGTTCCGCTCCTTTCGAGCTTCATCCTGAATCTAACTTCCGGACTTACGTATTCTGGGGCGAACTCCGCTCTTAGAATTTTTACGGGATTGAACTCCCTCCCTTCCTCGTAGAAATAGACGTCCAAGTATCCTATGAAGTGATCCACTCTGCTTGGATGTCCGCTCACGTAAACTCTGACTTCGAACTCCTCTCCGGCCTTAACGGAATCCGGACACTCTATTATCGGCTTGTGATTCTTCGCCTTCTCTCCTTCCGAATAAACCTCCACAATATCACCTCAAAGGCTCAGCATGTCCCTAGCTACGTAGTAGGCTTTCGAATGTCCGCAACTCGGACACTTCTCCGGCGGCTCTTCTCCGTAGTGTATGTATCCGCACTCCAAGCACACCCAAGCTACCTCCTCATCCCTCTTGAACATCTTACCGCTCTCTATCGCTTCGAGCAACTTCTCGAACTTCCTCTTGTGGTGCTCCTCAGCTTTGGCTATGGCTCTTAACCTTCCCGCTATCTCGTTCAGTCCTTCCTCCTCAGCTATTTTAGCGAATTTCGGATACATGCTCTCGAACTCGTAAGTTTCACCTTCTATTGCCGTCTTCAGATTTTGAACCGTATCTCCCAAAACTATCGGAGCTTCTGCAGTCGTTTCCACTGCCTTCACATCCCCTCTTATCTTCTGAATCAGTTCTAACAGAGTCTCAGCGTGCTCCTTTTCGTTCTCGGCCGTTTCCAAAAACACCCTCGCGACGAAAACGTATCCCTCCTCCTTCGCCACTTTGGCGTAGAAGGTGTATCTGTTTCTCGCCATGCTCTCTCCCATAAACGCCTTTACCAAATTCTCCAAAGTCTTCATACCACCACCTCACAGAGCCAAAACGTCTTTTGAAACGAAATAATAAAATTCAGCACCGCAGTTCGGGCAGGCTTTGGGAGGCTCTCTCCCTTTGTGCACGTAACCGCAGACCAAACACATCCACTCCACTACCTCATCCCTCTTGAACATACTATCGGTTTCGAGCAACTCCAAAAGCTTTGCGAACTTTCTGTAGTGTTGCTCCTCAACTTCCGCGAGCGTCTTTATCCTCTCCGCAACCTCTCCAAAACCCTCTCTTTCGGCAACTTCGGAGATTTCGGGGTAAAGCTTTTCAGCCTCCAACTTCTCCCCTTCCACCGCCCACCTGAGGTTTTCCACCGTATTCCCGAACCTTACCGGAGCTTTTACATCTACTTCCGTAGGCTCGACGCCCAACTCCTTTATCAATTTAGCGTATATTTCGGCGTGTTTCTTCTCGTTTTCCGCTACCTCCTTAAAGTATTTGGAAACGTAAATCAGCTTCTCCTTTTCCGCGATATCGGAATAAATAAGGTATCTGCTTATCGCGACGCTTTCTCCTATATACCCTTTCAAAAGGTTTTTTGGAGTTTCCAAAAAGAACACCTCAAAGCTTCCTGTAGCAGAACCACCAGTCGAAGCACTCTATTTCTCCCGCCTTCGCCCTCTCCAGCCTCTCCTTAGCGGTTTTTTCATCGGTTGCCGGAGGAATTATGACTTTATCTCCTATCAGTTCGTTGTTCGGCCAGTTGGCCGGCAGAGCCACTCCGTGCTCGTCGCTTATCTGCAGACCCTTCACCATCCTCAGAATCTCGTCCATGTTCCTTCCCAACTCCTGCGGATAATACAGAATCGCCCGTATTATCCCCTCAGGATCGATTATGAATACGGCCCTAACGGTGTTCGTTCCCTTTCCCGGGTGGATCATGCCGAACTTCTCCGCAATCTGTCCTCTATCGTCGGCTATTATCGGGAAAGGTATCTCTACACCCAGCTTCTCCTTTATCCACTCCGCCCACTTTATGTGGCTGAACACCTGATCGATACTCAAACCTATGAGTTCGCAATTGAGCTTTTTAAATTCTTCGTATCTCTTCGCGAACGCGACGAACTCAGTAGTGCAAACGGGTGTAAAATCGGCCGGATGCGAAAACAAAACGACCCACTTGCCTTCGAAATCCTTTGGAAACTCTATAACTCCCTTGGTTGTTAAAGCCTTGAATTCCGGGGCTTTTTCACCTATAGTCGGTATCCTGTTCATGTTTCATTCTCTTTCGCTCATTATACAAAAAAGTTTCGTTCGAAAATCGAACAAAAAGGATATAAATTATTGAAATTTCTTTAATCGATTATGGACGAAAAAGATAGGAAAATAATTTCCATGCTCATGGAGAACGCGAGGATTCCGAAGACCAAGATTGCGGAAAGTTTGGACGTCACGGAAACCGCTGTTAGGAAGAGAATTTCCAAGCTCGAAAAAACCGGGATAATCATGGGATACAGGGCGGTGATAAACTATAAATCGGCCGGACTTTCCGCATCTCTAACGGGGTTGGATGTAGAACCGGATAGGTTGTGGGAGGTTATAGACAGGTTGAAGGGTATGGAAGAGGTAAAGTCGATATACCTAACAACCGGAGATCACATGATAATGCTCGAAATAGTCGGGAGTTCGGTCGACGAACTTTCGAAGATTCACGAGAGGATTTCGAAGTTGGGCGGGGTTAAAAGGATTTGTCCGGCGATAATCCTCGACGTCCTCAAATGAACGTCCTCGCTATCTCACCGACACTCCTAACGGTTATTCTCTCCCCGTCGTAAAACCTACCCCTTCTTTCGTCGTTCACGAACTTCCTGACGACTTCGGTTTCTCCGAGCATTCCCAAAGCCCAGACGGCGTAAACGACAAAATCTCCGCTCCCAATTTCTTCGATCTTCTCTAAAAGCTTTTCCTTTGGATTCGGATAGGCATCCCTGACTACTTTGGCCGTTCTCCCTATCCCGTATGCCACGTATCTCCTCTCCACCTCCCAATCGTCTAAAAGGGATACGAATTTGTTCTTGAACCCCTCGAAAACTTCCGGATTGCTCCTTCCTATCTCCGCAATTCCCAGTGGAGCTCCAACGCAGTAAGCTCCGCTTTCGTCGCTTAGATGCCAGAACAGCCTGAGTATGAATTCCCTTGCCCTCTCCCCTTTGCAAAGATAACCCAAAGCCTCCGCCGCCCTGAATCTGTAAAATTCGTCCGGATCGTATAGAAAGACCATTAAGAGACTCGGCCTCTGTATGGCATCGAATTCCCTCTTCCTCAAGAGCTCCCTAATCATTGCAGATCACTTAAATGGAAAGAAGTGGGCTCGCCCGGATTCGAACCGGGGACCTTCGCCTCGTCAGGGCGACGTCATAACCCCTAGACCACGAGCCCTTGTTGTATTGAATTCGCGAGGGATTATAAGATTTGCGGTAACGTTATTAACCCTCCCAGCGATTTCGAACGTGTCTCGGCCGAGCTGGGATGAATACTTCATGGAACTCGCACATGTCGTAGCGAAACGTTCTACGTGTTTGAGGCAGAAGGTGGGTGCTATAATAGTCAAGAACAAGCGGATACTTTCCACGGGTTACAACGGTCCTCCTTCTGGAATGCCACACTGCATAGATGTGGGTTGTCTTAGGAAGGAGTTGGGAGTTCCGAGTGGTGAGAGGATAGAACTCTGCAACGGACTTCATGCGGAGCAGAACGCTATAATTCAAGCGGCGAGATTCGGAATAAGCATAGAGGGGGCTACGCTTTACACCACACACTGCCCCTGCATAACGTGCGCGAAGATGATAATCAACGCAGGAATAAAGAGGGTAGTTTACGGAAAGGAATACGCGGATAAGAGGGGTTTAGATCTTCTGAAAAAAGCAGGAATCGAAGTTGTGTTCTTCAAATCATCTCTCTGATTTCTTCTATTATCCTTTCCGCAGTTTCCTCGTCCACCTCTTTCCCTCTCTGCTCTATCAGATTTACGAGAGATTCTTCTAAATTTTCTCCAACCTCTATTTTTATCCTATCTATTACCACCGGATTTGGCTTGGATATCGCACCCCTCACTATCGCCTCTCCGTTCAGAGGTGTTACCACCAAAGCTCCCACGCTCTCCCCTCCGAATCTAACTTCGTAAACGCTATCTCCCAAATCCGTATCTCCCAATTTAACGACTTCGAACCTCTCCTCCTCATATTCGAGCTCTTCGATCCTTCCTATGGATTCCTTCACGACTTTCTCCACTTCTTCATCTGGAATCCTTCTGAAAGCTTCGACTCTTAAACTCTCAAGGTTCCATTTGATCTCACCGTCCTCAACTCCATATTCGACTCTAATTCTGACAACATCTCCCTTGTCGAGCTTGAGTCTGTTTACGAGTATTTCATATAACAGCTTGTTCAAGTCCGCTGCCGCCTTCGCAACGGTCTTCGAATCAATCTCTCCTTTTTTGATCCTGTCCCTAAGCTGAGCGAACAGGGTCCTCCTTATCTTATCCGCATACGCTCCCACTATTATGTAACCCGAACTGAGCATGTAATTAGGTATGTTCGAAAGGATTTAAGCCTTCCTGAGTCTTTCGAGAATTTCCTTCGCCTTGCTTAGGCTGATCTTACTCTCCTTCAGCATCTCTTCAACGACGATATCGATCTCCTCCCCTTCGGCTCCGGCGGAAATGGCAAGACTCCTTGCGTGTAGCTCCATGTGCCCCCTCTGAATTCCTTCCGTAGCGAGAGCTCTAAGGGCCGCGAAGTTCTGTGCCAACCCAACCGAAGCTACGACCCTTGCAAGTTCTTCGGCGCTATTAACACCCAATATCTTCAGGCAAATCTCCGCTAAGGGATTCGCCTTAACCCCCCCGACAACTCCCACTGAAAGTGGAAGTTCGATGTATCCTACGAGATCACCCTCCTCGTTGACTTCGTAGTGTGTCAGGGGCTTGTATCCTTTCATGGCGGAATAAGCGTGACATGCAGCTTCAACGGCTCTAAAATCGTTTCCAGTGGCTATGAGAACTGCACAAACTCCGTTCATAATTCCCTTATTGTGGGTGGCGCATCTGAAGATGTCAGCCTTCGCGAATTCGTATGCATCCATTATCCCCTCCACTATATCCTCCCCGCCAATCGCCTTCTTATCGAACACAGCTTTCGCCATCGCAATTCTGTGAATGCAGAGGTTGGACAGAATTCTGAGTAAAACTCTACCACCCGTTATCTTAGCGATTAAAGGAGCCACGTGTTCGCACATCGAATTCACGAAGTTCGCACCCATCGCGTCCTTGACGTCTATCAGCAATTCTACGACGAGCATAGGCTTTTTTGCATCCAACACTCTAACCGTCAAATCCTTGCAACCTCCTCCCCTCCTTATTATGCTCGATTCGAGTTCGTTCGCTTTCTCGATTATTTCATCCTTACACCTCAAGACCTCGAATTTGGCAGAGTGGGGATTTTCGGTTATAACTTGAATCTGCCCTATCATTAGAGAGGACGTGTAGTAAGTCCTGAACCCGCCCTTCACTCTCGCGATCTTCGCCCCGTGGCTCGCGGCGGCTACGACGCTCGGCTCCTCTATCACCATCGGAACGAGATAGTCCTTTCCGTCTATTAGGAAGTTCGTCGCCACTCCTAAGGGAAGTTCGAAAGTCCCTATTACGTTCTCTATCATCGCGTTGGCTCTGTCCATCCCGATCTTGCACTTCTTAAGTAGCTCTGTATCCTCATCGCTTAATCCCGCAAATTCCTTCACGATTTCCAGCCTTTCCTCGGGAGTCAGCTTGTAAAATCCGCTTATCCGGGATGTTTTCATGGAAAAGAATCGGTCGATGATTTTTCAAAGCTTTCGTTTCGATATCAGGTAAGCGAAAACCGCCGCTCCAAATCCGTTGTCCACGTTTACCACCGCCACCCCCGAAGGACAGCTCAAAAGCATAGTGAAGAGGGGGGCCAATCCGTTCAAATTAACCCCGTAACCCACGGAAGTTGGAACGGCTATTATTGGAACATCCACGAGTCCTGCCAGAACGGACGGCAAAGCACCTTCCATACCCGCTATGGCTATTATAGAGTCTACGTTTTCCTCCCTAACCTTTTTAAGTGGATCTATCAACCTGTAAATGCAAGCCACTCCGACGTCGTAGAACTTCAGCACCTTCAATCCCAAGAATTTGGCGGTAACGCTCGCCTCTTCTGCAACGAATGCATCCGAGGATCCAGCAACGAATATCGCAACCTTTCCGATTTCCTCGTATTCGTTACTTTCCACTTCTTTCGCCTTTTTTCCAACTACAGCAATCCTACCCCTCTCGTTTACGTAGATCTCGTTGAATTCGGATTTCAACGCTTTGATGTGCTCATTTTCGAGCCTCGTAACGAGGACTGAATCCTTGACTTCCAGATAAGCTTTGACGATCCTTATCAACTCATCTACCGTTTTAGATTGAGCGAATATCGCCTCCGGCTTTCCCGCTCTAAGCTCTCTGAAAACGTCGAGCTTGGCGAATCCCAAGTCCTTTATCATCGCTCATCCTATGCACGTTTGTATTTAAACGTAAGGTTTATTACCTATAAATCGTGCGGAACTTGGATGAGAAAGTTTACTATTATAGTCAACGACACCCAATACGATGTGACTGTTAGGAGGGTTACGAGGACGCTGTACAGGGTAAAGCTCGGGGACAAGGTCATCGACGTTTTGGTTAGGGAGAAGGGAACGATTTCCAAGCCAAATGTAGAGGTTGAAAAGAAGGAGATCGAAGTGGAGGGAGAGGCTATAAGGGCTATGCTCCCCGGAGTTGTTACGAAGATACTCGTTAAGGAAGGTGACGAAGTTAAGGCTGGAGACACGGTAATGATACTCGAAGCTATGAAAATGGAGAACGAGGTTAAAAGTCATAAGGATGGAAAGATAAAACAAATCTTAGTTAAAGAAGGAGATAGGGTCGAAAACGGGGATGTTCTCGTCGTGCTGGAGTAAATTTTTATTCAATTCCCCTTAAGTCGGAACGTGCTCAAATGCGACATCTGCGGGAGGAGGGCTGTAATATATCAGAGGTTCGCAAACAGACACCTCTGCAAAAGGCACTTCATAGAGCACTTCGAGAGGAGGGTTAAGTTCGCGGTAAAGAAGTTCAACATGATAGAGAGGGGGGATAGGATAGCCATAGCTTTGAGCGGTGGAAAGGACAGCGTAACCCTTACCTTCGTCCTAAACAAGCTCTACGGATTTAGGGAGGATTTGGAGTTCGTAGCGATAACCGTGGATGAAGGGATAGAAGGTTACAGGCCTCCCACGGTTGAGATAGCAAGAAAGATCACGAAGGAGTTGGGTATAGAGCACGTAGTGGTTTCGTTCAAGGAGAACTTCGGAATGACCCTCGACGAGATGGTTAAGATTGGCGACAAGAAGCCGTGCACTTACTGCGGAGTTTTCAGGAAATATCTTCTGAACAGAACGGCCAAGGAGCTCGGATGCACTAAGCTCGCGACCGGACACAACTTGGACGACGAGGTCCAGACTATTCTCCTAAACTTTCTCCAAGGAGACATAGCGAGGTTGGCGAGGCTGATTCCGCAGAGGGTTCAGAAGGGGCTCGTCATGAGAATAAAGCCGTTCAGGGAGGTTTACGAGAAGGAGGTGGTCGTTTACGGACTGTTGCACAACCTCCCGATGGACATGAACGAGTGCCCATACAGCCACTTTCCGGTTAGGGATGTCGTGAGGGATTTCATATACAACTTCGAGGAGAAGTATCCGGGAAGGAAGTTCTCGATAATGAGGAGCTTCGAAGCTCTGATTCCATGTCTGAAGCAGATGTTTCCGCAGATAGAATTGAACGAGTGCGAGAGATGCGGTGAACCCACGCCGAAGAGGATATGTCAGGCATGCACGCTTTTAGAGGAGCTAAGGTCTAAAGTATCCTAAGAACCTCTCGATAGCCCACTTCTTCATTCTGTAAATCAGCCCCATCGGTTTAGTAATCACGAAACCTCCGTATATCATTATCGCCCTTCCCCTCGCGAGCATTATCATCGCTATCGGCCTATCGACGCTCGATCTTATTCTGTAAGGCTTTGGGCTATCTCCCCTAAGCATCCTCTTCAGATTTTCCGCGGAGTGCTTCGCCTGACTCCTCGCCTCTAAAGCCGTCTTAGTCGCTACCTTCCCGTCCACCTCCACGTGAGCGCAGTCCCCGAAGGCAAAGAAGCCGTTCGCTTTAAGGGTTTCGTCCACCTTCACCCATCCCCTCTCCTTGGGAACGTCCAAATTTCGAACGAACTCCGAAGGCTTTAGCCCAGCGCACCACATCACCAAGTCGCAAGATATCTTACCTTTATTCGTAACCACTCCATCCTCCTCAACCCTAACGACGGCAGTCGATGTGTTCACTTCGATACCCTCTTTCATCATGATTTTATATACAAAATTTGAAACTTTTGGGCTAAATGTGGGTAGGATTCTGTCCATCGCCTCCACTACTTTAACCCCGTAACCCAACTCCGCGAGCTCCAGAGCCACCTCAACGCCCGTAAGTCCGGAACCAACTACTACAATGTCTTCAGCATTATCCAAAGCCTTCTTGGCTTTCAAAGTCTCCTCAAGCGTGTTCACGTTGTAAGTTCTTTCGGCACCCTCTATTCCGTAGTAGTTCGTTTCCGCTCCCACCGCTATAACCGCGAATTCGCATTCGATTTCTTTCTTTTCAGTAAATACGATACCGTTCCCAATACCGGTAGCTTTATCTCTGACGTGCTCCACTCCAAAATCGTCGCAGAACTCCCCTATGCTGACGCACAAATCCTCTATATTCACCTTCCCGCTCAGGAGTTCTGGAAGTAACGCCTGACATACCATAAAATCATTCGGCTCTATCAATATCACATCCGCGAACTCCGAAGCGTGCTTCGCGAAAGTTAGTCCTGCCAGTCCCCCTCCTATCACCGCCACCCTCATTCCAACACCTTATAATTTCATCGGCCGAAGTTTTCAACTAAAAGAGTTTAAAACGTTGTTGTTGAAAAGTGCGGGGGGTGGGATTTGAACCCACGAACCCCTACGGGACGGGACCCTCAATCCCGCGCCTTTGTCCTGACTCGGCAACCCCCGCTCGGTTCGAGTTCTACATCTCGATATAAGATTCTTGTGGTCTACCTGAGACCCTTGGCGTGACTCACCGCATGTTTTAGGAGGGGTTTTATGAGTTTTAATCCCAACTCCACAGCCTTCTTCGATCCAGGAAGACAGAATATCACCTTACCGTGCGAAACACCGGCGAACGCTCTCGTAAGTATCGCTGATACACCCACCTCCTGATAGCTCAGCATTCTGAATATCTCTCCAAATCCCTCCATCTCCTTTTCGACTATCATCTTCACAGCTTCTATCGTTCTGTCTCTAGGAGATATTCCGGTCCCTCCTGTAGTTATTATAACGTCCACATCTCCGTGAATCAGTTCCATTAGAGTTGAGACGATTTTCGATCTGTCATCAGGAATAAGTCTGTATTCGATGCAATTCAACTCTTTCGCTATCAATTTTCCTGATTCGTCTTCTTCGGGAATTTTATCCACTCCTCTTAACTCCCCAAACTTATCCCATCTCGACGTAGAGATTGTCACGACTCCTACCCTAACCTCCACATCCGCCTCGTGTTCGTGCATATTTTCCACCTCAGCCGAACCACCTTTCCAAAGTGAGCTGACTAACACCTATCCCCGACTTGAGCTTTTCTATAGCCTTCTCGACTCTCTCCCTGCTGAAATCATGTTCCTCGCACAGGAACTCTATTATACCCTCTTCATCGGGTTTTCCGAATTTTAAGCAGTAATCGTCCGTGACCGGTGGATTTAGAAAGAACTCCCTTATCTCTTCTATGGGTTCCTTGGGTTCGACCTTCAGCACCTTCAGAACTTTGAACACGTTTCCGTAGTTCTTCACGTATTTATACGCCTTCTTCACACCTATTCCTTCGACACCCTCGTTGTAATCCGTTCCTATGAGAAGGGCAATGTCTACCAACTGCTCCCTCGTTATTCCCAACTTCTTTAGATTTCTTCCGAGATCTATTATCTCCGGCTTAACTTCGACGTAAACGTCTTTTTTCGGCAACTTCCTTCTTCCGGTTACCGCCAGATTTCTAACGAGCTTGGGACTTCCAAAGAGCAAGGAATCGTAATCCTGACTCCCCGTAAAATCCACGTCACCCTTTTTCGCCATGTAAGCCGCCTGCGCCTCTCCTTCGCTCGGCGCCTGAACTATCGGAATTCCCATTAGTTTCAGCAGTTTTTTTGCAGATTCGACTATGTATTCGTCAACCCTCGCCGAAGCTTGAGCGAACTTTCTCGCCTCCTCTATTCTACCCTCCATTAAAGCTTTTTTCCACTTTCTTTCCGCCTCTTCTCTGATCTTTCTTCTTTCCTCTATTTCCGCTCTCTTGAAATCCGGCGGTTTTCCGTCGAAAACGAAAACGGGCCTAATTCCAAGTTCGACCATGTTCGATACCCTATAGAGAATGCCAGAAAGGTGTGACGTTATCCTGCCTCGAGAGTCTCTGAGGGGGGTTCCGTCCGGCTGTCTTATCGTAGCTATGAACTGGTATAGCGTGTTGAGTGCGTCGATCGCTATGGCTTTGCCGGAGAAGTATTCTATCTCAACCTCTTCTCTCTCCTCAAGAAGCTCGCCTATATCCGCACCCATAATGACGATATAATACCAATATCAGAAATAGCTTTGCATTTAAGAAGTGAGGGCTCATTCGAATTCATGAGAGTTTTAGTGTGCGGATCCATAGGATACGGAGGAATCGAGGAGATAAGGAGGTTGCAGAGGTTTTTGAGGGAGAGGGGTTACGATGTTTTGGATCAGCTCGTGGTCGATTACAGCGATGTCGAGGATTTCAGAGATAAACCTGGGCTATGGGACGAGATCGTCAAGAGGGACTTGGAATTCTGCGGGAAGGCTGATGTAATAGTTCTGATAGCCACGAATCCGAGTTTCGGGGCGATGGCGGAGGTTGTAGTTTCCGCCATGAAGGGTAAGCCGATCGTAGCGTTCTGTCCTAAGGAAGTCAAGTCCCCTTGGCCCCTCTACTTCTCAACCGCGGTCGCCAAAAGCGAGGAAGAGCTCTTGAAATTCCTCGAATCCGTTAAAATTAGGAAGATCAGAACTATTCCCAACGTATACGGGAGGCACGAGGCGGAATTCGTCTATTCCGATTTTACTTGCATCTGTCCCGTTACGGGGAGAAGGGATTACGCCAAAATAAGGATAAGGTATAGGCCGAGGAACAGGCTGATAGAATACGAGTCGCTCGACGAATACTTCAAAAGTTTCAGAAATAGGGCGATGCATCACGAAGCGGTGGTTGAGAAGATATTCAACGATCTCATCGAAGTTCTGAATCCGGAGTGGCTCGAAGTTGTCGCCGAATTCGAGGAGAGGAGTGGGGTTAGGGCGGTGGTTAGAAAAACGTCACCGTCCCACGATTACGGGCATGTGGAGAGGGTGAAGAGGATGGCTGTTCACATAGCCGAAAAGGAGGGGGCGGATTTGAAAGTAGTGGAGAAAGCTGCTGAGCTCCACGACGTTGCGAGGGACATGCCGAATCATGCAGTGGAAAGTGCTAAGGTTGCGGAGAGGATTTTGAGGGAGGAAGGATGCGATGAAGATTTCATAGCGAAGGTAGTTCACTGCATAGAGGCACACTCCTTCAGCTCAGGAGTTGAACCCAAAACGATAGAGGCGAAGGTTCTGAGCGACGCGGACAAGCTGGATGCTATGGGTGCGATAGGAGTGGCGAGGGCTTTCATGTTCAGCGGGGAGAGGGGGAGGAGCATTGAAGAAACTCTCAGACACTTCGAGGAGAAACTGCTTAAGCTTAAGGATCTGATGTTCACGGAAACCGCCAAGAAGATCGCCGAGGAAAGGCACGAGTTCATGCTCGAATTCTACCGCAGGCTTAAAAAGGAGTTGGAAGAACCATGAACAGAAAGGTTGTGACATTCTGCGTATCCCTGCTACCTCTCATGATCTCTTCCGGCATGGTCTATTCCGTTCTGCCTATCTACCTTTCGAGGGAACTGAAGGCGAGTGAAACGGCTGTGGGTTTTCTCTTCACCATAGGTGCCTTAACCGGTGTGATCACATCCTTCGCAATAGGAGCCATATCGGACAGAATCGGAAGAAAGCCCATGGTCGTTATATCCCAGATAGCTTTCGCCTTAGTGATGCTCTTCTATTCCCTAATCCACTACTACGTATATGCGATCCCCATTCACGTTCTCGAAGGGTTCGCCTGGGCGACGATTGGAACCGTAGCACCGGCATACATAGCGGATCTGTCCGAAAGGGATGAGAGGGGAAGATCTATGGGGATCTACACGACGGTATGGAACTTGGGATGGGTAATAGGACCGGTTTTGGGAGGATTTCTCGCGGAGTTCTTTGGGTTCAGGTTAATGCTAAGGACGGCTTTCGTCATGATAGTCTTCGGGCTAACGTTGGTTGCGATATCGGATCCATAACTGCTCGAACATCGCACATCTCCCTTCCACGTAACCCCTCCCCTCTCTCAAAGCTTTTAGTATTCCTTCGATCGAAACCTCCTCAATTCTGACTGTTATAATCCCGTATCCGACGAAATCAGCCTTATGCGCGTCGCTTCCTGCAGTTTTCCCCTTCCCGTATCTCCTCCGGAAAATCTCCGAAAGGCAGTTGAACAACCTTAAACTTTTCGCGTTGAAGACCTCAACGCAATCGACGACTTCGAAGCACCTTAGCCTTAAAGCTCCGTGTCTGTAGAACTGGAAGGGATGGGCGAGGGATGTCAATCCTCCTAAACCTCTAACGATCCTCGCAGTTTCGTCCATTTCCATTCCCGGATCTACCTCCTCCGTAATTCCGTATGCCAGTAGGTGGCCTTGAGCCGTGGAAATCTCGACTCCCGGAACGACTATTACTGGCAAGTGCTCTTCTCTAACGATCTCCAGAGCTTCGAGCGATCCGCCGACGGTATCGTGATCCGTGATCGATACAACATCTATTTTCCTTTCCACCGCAACTTTTAGAATATCCCTTACGGAGCTCCTTCCGTCGCTGTGGTTCGAGTGGATGTGGAGATCCGCTTTTAGCGAGAGCTCAGAACTCAAGACCCTCATCACCTCTCAGTGGGGCCCTTTCATCATCGCCCATACCTTTTTAAGGGTTGCGGTATATAGCGGTTGGGATGCTGACGATCGAGGAGAGAGAGTTTTTGAGGCTGAAGAGGACGCTGAACCTTAGGAACCTTGAAGGATTCGGTTATCCCAAGCCCGTTCTCGCGTCCATACTCTCGCAGAAGATAGTTGAGAGGGTCAAGGCGAGGCATCCGATTTACGTCAGAAAGTTGGACGCCATAGCGGAGTTCTGGAAGGAAAAGGGAAGATTTCCCAACTGGCTCAAAGCACCGCCGATGATAAAGGTTAGGTTGCTTTTGAAGGGTTTGGGATACACGAAGTCCGAGATAAGGAGGTTCGTAAACGATCCCGACTCCGTTGAGGATGAAAAGCTTAGGAGTTTGATTTGGAAGGCGGTTACGACGGATTTCATATACTCCCCCATAGCGGTAAAGTTTCAGCAAATAAAGGGCAGAATAGGGGAGGAGATCGTAAGGAATTGGCTCGAAAGCTTGGGAGTGGATTTTCTAAGCGAAGATGATTTGAGGGGAAACGGAGGGAAGACCCCGGACTTTCTGCTCGAAAGACCCCTAAACGGATTTAAGTGGATAGAGAGCAAGGCGATGTTCGGAGATACGAGCACCCACTCTCTCTACTGGAGAAGGCAGTTCCGCGAATACATTAAGACTTTCGGGAAGGGAGTGGTGGTTTACTGGTTCGGACACGTAAGTAATCTCTTTCCGGCCACCACCGGATCGGAAATGGGGAAATTTCCCGATATGAAAGTTTACGTCAGCGATGAAGGGTTGGATTTGGGAGAGCCTTTTACCAAGGATTTCCTTAAGAACATGCTCGATCTCTTGGATAAATTCCGCGAACGCGAAAGAATGGTTATAAAGCCTAACAGATGGGCTGAAACGCTTTTAAGCAGACTGGGATTCGAAGTCTTGCCGATGATGAACCGTCGGACTTCTGAAGGATGATGAAGCTTTTCTGGTCTGAGGTCAGTCGTATCTCACCACTCTGTAATATCCGTTCCTCGGAGAGAAAATTTCACCGTTCTGCTTCAGCTTTGCCAAAATCTCCTCGACCTTCTCCCTCTTTATTCCCCTCTCCTCTGCCAGTCTGAATATCTCCTCTTCCGGCGCTCCCTTTTCGTTGCTATCCTCAAGCTCCTCTATTATCCTCTTGACTATCGCTATCCTATCCCTCTGAGTTGCCGATGTGCCCGTGAAGGCGTAGTCTATGTCTATCTTGCCCGTTTCCGGATCTATCGCTATCTGCTCCAAGCATTTCTTGAAAATGCTTATCGCTCTCTCCGCGTCCTCGACGGTAGCTACTTCGCTCAGCCTCGCCTTCGCCGAAGCTTCCGTAAGTCTTCTCAGAGCTTCCAACTGCCTCGCGGTAATAGCGATCGTGTTGTCTTCCTTGCTCATAGCCCTCAACTTCTTGTAAAACTCCTTCAGCTTTCTCTTCGCCTCTTCGTCTATTCTGACGTTCTTGATCGTTCTCCTAACGTATAGAACGTATTTTCTCAGCAGATCCGTCGGAATCGCCGGCTGTTTCTCCTCCACATCGTCCGAAAGGATGAAGTCCGCGAGTTCCTCGTCCCTCCTCTCGTCGGGCTCGTCCATTATTATGAAAACCAAGTCGAACCTGCTCAAGAGGGGGGGTTCTATGTCTATCTGCTCAACCAACGGCTCGAATCTGTTAAACCTTCCCCTCTTCGGATTCGCGGCGGCTAAAACCGAGCACCTCGCGTTTAAAGTTGCGTTTATTCCCGCTTTAGAAATCGAAATCGTCTGCTGTTCGAGAGCTTCGAGGATGTATCTTCGATCGTTTTTGTTCATCTTTTCGAGCTCGTCTATCAGCGCTATTCCCCTGTCCGCCAAGACCAAAGCTCCGGCCTCTATCGTCCACCTCCCGTCCTCCCCCTTCACCGCAGTCACCGTAAGCCCCGCTCCTGATGAAGAGTATCCGGTTGTGAGAACCGCCCTCGGAGCTATCTGCTTTACAGCCCTTAAAATCTGGGATTTAGCAACGGACGGATCTCCTACGAGCAGTATGTGGATGTCCCCCCTGACCCTCGTGCCGTCGGGATTTACCCTCGAAACACCTCCGAAGAGCTGTAAAACTATGGCGAGCTTTACGGTTTCGTAACCCTTTATCGAGGGGGCTATTGATTTTACAAACAGATCGTATATGTCCGGCCTGTTCGCGAGCTCTTTTATTTTCTTCTTGTCGCTTTCCGTGATCTGCAAGCTCCTAACGTCCTGCTGAATGTATTCCAGAGAATTCGCCTCAAGGTAAACGTCCAAAATTGCCGAGGAATTTTTGTCGATCATCGCCCTCGCGATTCCGTTTATTATAACCTTGTCTCCCGGAAGGACGCTTCCGGCGAGCTCGTCCATTAGAACTACCCTCAAAAGTCGGGGCGGTTCCCCGCTGTCCAGATTCTCCGGGAGGTCTTGGATTTCGATTCTCTGAACGTTCGTCAGCTTGGATTCGTTTACCTGCAACTCCATCTTTCCCCTGCACTGGCACTTTATGCTCTTGGGAATTTTGCTTCCGTCCGTCGGAAACTCCAAGCTTTCCCCGCAAGTCTGACATCTGTAAACCGCCTTAACGACGTAAGGTCTCACGTCCGTAACCCTTCTAACTATACCCTCAACCGCAACGAACTTGTTTATGACGCTACAATCGATCTGCTTTACCAAAAGCCTCCTCGTGGAAGGAAAATTCTTAAACCTAACCTTACAGCCGGATAGATCGACATCGTGAATCGTCTGAACGAGGGAGAGACCGTCTTGAGCGTCCTTAATGACCTTATCTGGATTGTTGAACAACTCCTCCATCAGCTTCATTTCCCTGAAGTAGGCCAGATCCTTCTTAACGTCAACATAAAGCGTTGGTCTGTTTCCGTTTTCGATATTCTCCGCTAACCTGTTAATTTCCCTCCAGTAGTAAGTCTCGAAGAACTCCCTCCAGACGTCTGGACTGCTGACCATCCCAGATGTAGTAGGATGGAATAGGATAAAAATCGAACGGTTTTAAATGTATATTTAAATTTTGCGATAAGAGTGCGCCGGCCGGGATTTGAACCCGGGGTGGGGGCTCGGCAAGCCCCCGTGTTACCAGGCTACACCACCGGCGCTTACGTTCCATTCTCCGAAGTTGTTTATAATCGTTGCGGATCCCACTCTTTTCATAAAAGTTATTGAATTGTTACTGAAAATTTAGGAAATTTTGTGAAAAAATTTTAAAAACATGTAATAGTTTAATCAAATAGTAGTAAAAAGGTTTATATTTCAAACGATCGATCTCAAGCCCGAGGTGATCTGAGGATGAGTTACTTCGACGAAATAGCTCCGAACGCCAAGAAGATTGCGATATACGGAAAGGGTGGAATAGGAAAGTCGACGACGAGCCAGAACGTTGCAGCAGCAGCCGCTTACTACTTCAAGAAGAAGGTGATGATTCACGGTTGTGATCCGAAGGCTGATGCTACGAGGATGATCCTTCACGGCAAGCCTCAGGAGACGATCATGGACGTCATGAGGGAAGAGGGTGAGGAAGCGGTTACTCTGGAGAGGGTGAGAAAGGTCGGGTTCTGCGGAATACTGTGCGTTGAAAGCGGTGGGCCAGAGCCGGGTGTCGGGTGTGCTGGAAGAGGAGTGATTACGGCGGTGCAGAAGATGATGGAACTCGGAGGATACCCGGATGACTTGGATCTGCTGATTTTCGACGTTTTAGGTGACGTAGTCTGCGGAGGTTTCGCCATGCCTCTTAGGGATGGGCTCGCCAAGGAGATCTACATAGTGGCGAGCGGAGAGATGATGGCGATCTACGCCGCTAACAACATCTGCAGAGGTATTCTGAAGTATGCCGAGCAGTCGGGAGTCAGGCTTGGAGGTATAATATGCAACTCAAGGAAGGTGGACAGGGAGCAGGAGTTGATAGAGGAGTTCTGCGACGCTTTAGGCACGAAGATGATCCACTTCATTCCGAGGGACAACATCGTGCAGGTTGCGGAGTTCAACAAGATGACGGTAGTGGAATACGACCCGGAGTGCAATCAGGCTCAGGAATACAAGAAGCTCGCTAAGAAGATCTTGGAGAACGACGAACTTGTGATTCCCAAGCCGTTGACAATGGACGAGCTCGAAAAGCTGTGCGCGAAGTACGGAATCGTGGGCTGATAGCATGAAGCTCGTAAAGGCAATAATTCGGCCGGAGAAGGTAGATGACGTAATAGATGCGCTCGATAAGGAAGGGTTTCCGGCATTCACGAAGATAGACGTGGTCGGGAGGGGTAAGCAGGGGGGACTTAGAGTGGGCGAGTTCTACTACGACGAACTGCCGAAGGTTATGTTGTTAATAGCGGTGAACGATGAGGACGTGGGAAAGATCGTCGAGATAATAAGGAAATCCGCATACACCGGGAACTTCGGGGACGGAAAGATCTTCGTTCAACCGATAGAGGAAGCCTACACGATTAGAACGGGAGAAACTGGAATATGAGGTGCCTCGATGAAGGAGGTCGTTGCGATAATAAGGCCCAACAAGGTGGCAAAAACCGTCAAGGCGCTGGAGGCGGTCGGTTTTCCCGCTCTGACGGTGGTTAAGTGCTTCGGAAGGGGTAAGCAGAGGGGTTACCTCGACGTCAACCTGCCGGATGTCGTGGACGTGGAGAGGATAGTGAAGGAGGGGGAGGAGAAGGGGTTGCGCATGAAGTTCATACCAAAGAGACTGCTGTCGATAGTCGTGAACGACGAGGACGTTCCGCTCGTCGTGGGCATAATCATGAAGATAAACAGAACCGGCAAGATAGGGGACGGTAGGATATTCGTCTTGCCGGTTGAGGATGCGGTTAGGGTTAGGACTGGAGAGAGTGGTGTTGAGGCTTTGTGAGGTGGTTTTATGCCGTTTATCTTACTGGATTGTGACAGGTGTATTCCGGAGAGGATGAAGCACATATACGCCTACGATCCTGAAGAGGAGATAGTTCCGCTCTGCAATTCCAACACCGTCCCGGGAGATTTGACGGAAAGGGGTTGCGCTTTTGCCGGAGCGAGAGGTGTGGTAGGAGGGCCCATAAAGGACGTAATTCAGATGGTTCACGGCCCTATAGGCTGTGCCTTCTACACTTGGGGAACGAGGAGAAATTTAAGCGACAACGACCTGCACAGGCGTTACTGCTTCTCCACGGACATGCAGGAGTCCGACATAGTTTACGGAGGAGAAAAGAAGCTCTACAAGGCTTGCATTGAGGCCAACGAGGAGTTTCCGCACGCCAAGGGTATAATAATCTACACCACCTGCCCCACCGCTCTGATAGGAGATAACGTCGAAGCTGTTGCAAAAAAGGTGGAGGATGAAATAAAGAAGCCGGTCGTGGCGATAAACAGTCCGGGATACGCTGGAGTGAGCCAGTCTAAGGGTCATCACGTATTCAACATAACCTTCTACAGATACATAAGGAAGGCGAGGGAGAAGTTTCCGGAGAAGTGCCTGAAGGAGGAGGAAAAGACACCCTACGATGTCGCGATAATCGGAGAATACAACATGGACTGGGACGTTGCGGTTTGGATTCCGTTGCTCGAAAAGATGGGTTGTAGGGTTGTTACGATTTTCACTGGAAACGCCTCG